>Ga0256827_10000001_pt1 | contig 244988 bp, 244 predicted proteins | sample CV84metaG_FD_185977 | JGI IMG/M metagenome (GOLD analysis project Ga0256827, IMG submission 185977) | Hydrothermal vent microbial communities from East Pacific Rise, Pacific Ocean - CV84 | ecosystem: Environmental > Aquatic > Marine > Hydrothermal vents | place: Pacific Ocean: East Pacific... | reverse complement strand
TCATTACCAGTTGAACTACTATCTCTATCTGTTGAATTCTCTGTATCTTCTGAACTATCGTCATTACCAGTTGAACTACTATCTCTATCTGTTGAATTCTCTGTATCTTCTGAACTATCGTCATTACCAGTTGAAACACTATCTCTATCTGTTGAATTCTCTGTATCTTCTGAACTATCGTCATTACCAGTTGAACTACTATCTCTATCTGTTGAATTCTCTGTATCTATTACATTATCAGTTTGTTTAGTATCTATATCCAAAGGCTCTCTAATATTTGGATAAATTGCTTCTATTGCACTCATTCCAGCCATAACTAATGGATTAGTTTGGTCTTTTTCTAATAATTTATCATATTCTTTTTTAGCTTTCATCAAAGCCATATCTTTAACATCATCTTTTGTTCTTTTTAAATGATTTGCAGTTGGCTCTAAAATTCCCTTATCTATTGCCTCTGCACCCTCTTGTAAAAGATTTTTGCCGTCATCTATTCTATATTCTGATTTGGTTTCTAAATTTTTTAAACCTTGAACCACATTATCTTTTACTTCATTAGGTTTATCTACTAGATAATGTTGGGCTTTATCTTTTACATAATCGACTTTATCGTTAACATAATCTGTACCTGCTTCGTATGTTTCAAAATTTGCTTTTGCAACATTATGTGAATAACCAGCTACGCTAGAAGTAGCAGACACAAGAGGGCTAACAACATTTTCATTTAGAGCAGCCACTGTTCCACCTGTTAATTTTTTATCTGCGTACACTGCACCTTCTACTATTTTGTCTTTTACACCAGTAGAAAACCCAACTTTGGAAGCTATTTCTTTCGCTTCTTTTTTTGTTTTTCCATCTTTTATAGCATCTTTATATGCCTTATCTTGCGCATCTTTTTTGACCTCTTTATAAGCACCTACCGGATTACCTACTGTTTTTACAGTATCGCTAATTGCTTTTGGCAAGTGTGCACCAGCAGAAAATACTGCGGCTGCGGCTGCGTTTTTATCTATACCTGTTACTTTTTGAAAGTTTTGTAATATAGTCTTAAATAAATACAAAGTAATTACAGCTGTTAATATAACATATGCGAAAAATAATACATTTACTAAAACACCCGCTGATAAAGGACCTAAAAATATCATAAAAAATAAATTTCTAATTCCCTCTCCTAAAATAAAAGTAACTAAAGCTGAAAGTGCTAAAAATAAAGGACCCGTTTGCGCTCTTAACAGTTTTACAAAATTATCCCAAAAGGTATCTATCAACCCTTTCCAATCTGGTTCAGCAGAAGAAGCCGTCATTATAAGTTTATATATAGAAGCAAAACCCCATTTTATATATTCAGTTATTAGCCAAAAACCATAAACTACACTTACTCCTATCATGAAAATTCCAAATGTCGCAAAACCAACTAAATAAGCAAAGTTAAATAAAACATTATTTATAAACCGAGTAAACCAATCTAATATTTCACCAAAATTAAACCCAACATCTTCATTATCTCCTTTTCCAGATATAGCAGTGTCTGTTAATTCATCTTCTATTTCAGATATCCCTTCAACCGCTACATTACTAACCAAAGTAGCTTCTTCATAAACATTATCAGAGTTAAAAGCAATTAAAATTGTTGCATATTCAATTACGTCTGTTAACATTTCTGTTATTCCAAAAATACGTGGTGCAACTTTAGCACCACGCGAAAAAGATTTTTTTATTGTTTCTATAAAATCTTGTACTTCTAAATATACCTTAGTATCATTACCAGGATTTGCTTTTTTATACATTTCTAACATATTGTTTCTAGAGTTATAATTATATAATATATTACCAAATAACTCATAATTATTCCCCATTGTTTTACCAATATCAATTTGTAATTGTGATTCTATATCTAACAAAGGTGCCAAATATTTATCATTTAATACCCAGTTTGTAAAAAACATATCACGTTCTGGTTTATGTCCTTCTAATTTAATAAATAACTCTTTTAGATTTATTTTATCAGTTGCTCCTGCTAAAACAGAATCTATTTGTGCAGTAACTTCTTCTATTGAAGATTTATATTCTTCCCTTACTTTATTAAGTATAGTTTCAGAAGCTTGTGCAGTTACCCAAGCTTGTAATACAGGTTTCTCGGCACCTGGAAAATCACTTATGATTTCTAGATTGTATTCGTCTTGTAAACCTTTATTAAAAAGTTTTGCAGAATATTTTGTTTGTAATTCTAATAGATTACTACCTGCGCCACTCCATTTATCTATTATTATTGATTTATAATCAGATGTATCAAATGAAAATTGCAAAGCACGTATTAAAAAAGTTGAATAAAGTGAATTATTATCATTTACAGCTAAAATATTTAATTTACCATACATATCTTCATTATTATCACTTCTCGTTTCAAGTTTTGTTGGAACTACCCCATACGAACCAGTATATTTTTTTACTTTTCTTTTATTTGGAAGATTAGAAATTTTACTATGCCTAACAATAGGATTCATTAAATTTTCCAAATGTTTAACAGTTTTATCTTCGGCAAATATAGATAACTCAGACTTATGTGTTTTCATATCTTGTATTATTGAAGCAGTTACTAAAGAAGGTAAAATATTATCATCAGGTTCAAAATCATGGTCACCATCAGGCTCCAAACCAACAACATTTGATAAAACGGTATAATCAGTAGAACTTAAGATATTTTGCATATTTGTAAAATATCTTTCTAATACAGCTTTTAAAATAAAATTTTCCAATTTGCTTTTAACAAATTTCTTTATAACCTCTAAATCTTTACCATGCCTTGCATTTTCAAATTGAATATCTTCTTTGAAAGGTGTACGCTTTAGTCTATTATCTAATAAAATACCCTCTAACCCTTTTTTGTTAACCAAGATAGGATATTTTGAATGGGAAGCAGATTTTATATCAATTGCAACAGAAGCACCAGTACCAATCATAAAAGGTTGACTGGATAAACTAGTCTGGGAAATAATAGCATTAAAAATCTTTTCTGCATACTCGTCAGATAAAAGTTTCCATTTATCTAAGCCAGTTTTTTCATATTGGTCCGCACCTAATAGGTCTTTTAGTTCAAAATTATTAAAAGCACCATCTTTTATAGTTATATTATATCTTGAAAGAAGTGATTTTTTAATATTTTTTGCTGTTTCTGTATTTATAGTCTGATTACCAGTCCATGCACTTCCAATAGCATTAAAAACACTTTTTCCCCAACCATCATAACTTGCTTCTTGATAAGAAGTATCTAATTCCGCTATTTCCTGGTATTCTTTGCCGGCTTCTGGGGCAGTAGCTGCCCTAACAAACATATTATACATACTTTCCGGTTTTAATTTATCAGCTGGATAAAAAGCTGTGTTTGAATTTAAACGTGTAAAATTGTCATTTCCAAAATAATCAAAAAAGGTTTTTCCGGCAGAATTTTTAATATCTTCTCTAATATCTGGTGAATCAGTATTTAATATATCTTCATCACCTAAATTTAAACTTACAGCCAAATGTTTTAATGTAAATTCAACTACTTTATTATCGTCTTCAGTAGACATTGGAACACTATATGAATTTATCAGTTTTAAATAATTGTCAATATGTTTTTGAATTATATCTTTTTTCTGTGTTTCGTCTTCTTCTGTTAGTACTCTTAAACGTTTCATTATTTCTTCATATCTCAAGGCGTAACTCATTACTTCAACAGGTAAACCTTCTAACTGCTTAGAAATTGTTAATATTTCTGCCGGTGATTTTAATATGTATAAGAACTGTTCTATTGTTTCTCTTGAACCTATCATATTTTGAACTAATAACTTTTGAATAATTTTAATATTTAGCAAAGAAGCTTTATTCATATCAGTTTTATTAGGTAGTGCTACACCTTGCGGAATACCATATACTACATTTTGGTATAACATTACAGGCGCAATAGCTATTAAAGGAACTATTGTGTCGGTAGGATTATTTATTGCTTCTAAACCGTTCAACGAATCATTTTGAATTCCCATTTTACCAACTAATCCCAATACATCTAATTTGTTATCTGAAGGCACATCTTTATATTGTATGGAAGTAATCTCACTATTAGCATTTAACTTTACCTTCATTACAACTTGATTCGTAATTACAGGTCTAAAGAGAGTTAATAATAAAATCATAAGAATGAAAAATCTAACTATTATATTGTTTGTAGGAGATTGATATAACCAAGTAACCCATATATGCATATTACCTTTCATAGTCTCTTTTAAACTTTCTGTAAAATATTTAAATACCATAATAAGAAATATAATACCAACAGCATTGGAATAAAACATTAAACTAACTACATGCATTATAAATATATAAGCTTCTAGCATTAATTTTTCCACATAATAAACAGACATTATATTAGCGGTAAGGGTAGTAGTGGATAAATTAAAATCTATATATCCTGCATTTAAAAAACTCACACTTAGTGTAATAATAAGTACAAATAGTAAGGTTATCTTTTTCATTATTCTTCCTTTTGGTATGGCTTAATATCATATTTAACATTTATGTTATTACCCAATGTGTTATTTATTTTTTTAATCATCATTTGTAAATTAAAAATAGTTTCTTCTTCATTTATTTTTTTATCAAATTTATTTTTGTCTCTTTCTAGAAAATTATTTAATGTTTCATTGTATACATGTCCATATAAGTTTGGAAGTTGAGTATAATATTTTTCAAATTTTAGATTTTTTACAAATTCATATTTATTAATAAATTTCAAAGTAATACCATCTAATATCTTTTGAATCTTAGATAAGTTTTTAAGTTCGCCTGTCTTCATATTTCTAGAATAATCATAATTTTTATAAAAGTCATTTACCAGACCAGGTAAACCGTCATATGATAATTTTCTATCACTTGGATAGCCATTGGCTAATTCAACTATCTTTTTAAAATAATATTTTGCTGGCTTATTTAAAAAATATAATGTATAGTAGTAAGGAATGGTGCTTCCATTTTTCATTTTCATATCAAACATAAAGTTAGAAATAAAATCTAAAACTTCTTTCTCTTGTGTATTTAAATTGTAAGCTAGACTTAATTTAGACATATCTGTTTTTAATTCCGCTAAAAATAAATTATAAGAAGGGTCTAACATATCTAGAAAAGTAACATATTTAAAATCTTCATCTTTTAATATTGTTGTCTTAACCACAAAATTTCTTGCGATACTTTTTTTATAAGATTTTTCACCGTCTGCTTCATCTTGTAAATCCTTACAAGATTTATCTTCATCCGATATAGTATAAGAAGCAGACATTATACTTCCATCTAATAATACAATAGAGCCCATTTCCGCCATTAGCAATCCAGATTCTTTATTGTATTCTTTTGTTACAGATTTACACCAAGCTGGTTCTGGTATCTTTGCTAGATTTATCATTAAATTAACATTTCCAGAAAGTATATTATGAATCATAGTTCTTAATTCTTCTTTTACTTTTAAATATTGTTCCATTTGTTTATCAGTCATACCCTCTGGAAACATTCCAGCACTTGCACACTCTGATAATTCACCAAGTTTACCTATATCAAGTCCCATTAAAATACCATTTGAATTATCACCAGCACCAGGTTTGGCTTCTTTTTCAATTGATTGGTCTGTTATATTAGTAATACAATTGGTTAGTGCTGTACCCATAGCTTGATATTCGGTAGCAGTAGAAGGTTTAAAAACTATCATATATGCAATTATTCCTATCACATCGTCTATTAGTTCTTTTCTTGCTTTTGCTTCTGCAAATAACGAAACATTATCTAGTGCTTCACGCAACATTTCTTTCATTTTATCGGTCATCTCTTCGAACTGGTTCATCTCGAATTCTACTTCACCATTACAATTTATTTTGGGTCCAGAAAAAGAAAAATTGCCATCAATTTTATCAGTAGTGTCTATTATTTCGCTTATCTTTACTTTTTTTGCATAACATTGTTGTTTTGCCAATTCTTGTGTTAATTCTAGAAGCTTTTCTTTTCCGCTAGAAAATAATAAAGTAGGGGTCAATAATGTTAGTAATAAAGGTGTTTTAATATTATTTATCATTGTTGTTGTTCCTATTAGTTTCTTTCTATTATAAATAAAAAAGGAATAATATTATTTAAATGATATTATGAGGGGCAATCAATTGTCGAAGGTAGAAAAGAAACGAATAATTTATTTTATTTGTTTCTTTATTTCTGATAAAGATATTTTTAAATAGTTTAAATCTTTCTTTAGTGTAATAGAGTCTGAAATAGGTAAGGTTTTATTATAATTTAATATAGTATAAGTGTTGTCCATATTTACTCTTAAATATATATCATTAGTTTTATCATTTTTATAATTAGATATTTCTTTGATAGTGGCATCAATAAATCTTTTTTTTGTATGTGTTACTTCAATTTTATATATAGTACCTATTCTTATAAAAGTAGATTTACTATTATTCTTATATTTATGTTCATCTTGAAAAAGGTTATTTATCTTTGTCTTAACTATATTATCTTTATTAGTTGTTATAAAATCCATAGAAAGTTTAAAATTGTTTTTATTTTTTCTCTCTATTACATGTGGTAATCTTTTTATTGTTTGTATATTTTCTGTATAGACATCAATAGTTTTGATTTTTAAATCATTACTAAAAAAGAATTCATGTTCAATACCAGAAGCTGATAGTGACAAAATCATTGTGGAAATTAAAATTATTACTTTTTTCAAGCTTAATCCTTTATTTTTGTTTTATTATAACATTTTATTGTGTTAATTCTATTTTTATTATTATTTTACCAAAATTTTCATTGATATTCTTTTTAACCCATTTAACATTTTTTGATTTTATTATTAAAGATAACTGTTTTTTAACATCATCGGGAACTTTTTTTGTTAATATCTTATATTCTAAGACACCTTTTTTATTTATTACCTGAATCGTTATTACCTTAAGTGAAGTATATTTTTTTAAATTAAAGTCTACACTCCCCATATTTAAGAATTCGAAAAGCTCTAATTGTCTCAATTCTTTTTCTTTTTTTAATTCTTTTGCTTTTTGAAGTTTTTTAACTTTTAACTTTTTTGCTTTTAATTCTTTTGCTTTTTGAAGTTTTTTAACTTTTAACTTTTTTGCTTTTAATTCTTTTTCTTTTTTTAACTTTTTTGCTTTTAATTCTTTTTCTTTTTTTAACTTTTTAGCTTTTAATTCTTTTTGTTTTTTTAGTTTTTTATCTTTTAATCTTTTAGCTTTTAATCTTTTAGCTTTTAATTCTTTTTGTTTTTTTAGCTTTTTATCTTTTAATCTTTTAGCTTTTAATTCTTTTTGTTTTTTTAGCTTTTTATCTTTTAATCTTTTAGCTTTCAATTCTTTAACTTGACTACTAATATGAATTTTTATTTGTTTTGTTTGTTTGTGCATAACTGCTTCTTTCTTCAAATTAACAATATTGATAGTAACGACGCATAATATTAGGATAATATAAATAGCAAATGTTATTTTAAATATTCTTTTGAAGTCTAGCACTTATTTTTTACTTTTCGGTGGATTAAAGAATATTACAGGCTCAAAATAAAAATCATAAATAAATCTGTATATATAGATTCCGTCTATTAAAATTTTTCCTCCAAAAAAAGCATGTGTTTTTTTAAGTGAGGATATGTCGGTTAGTAAAACATCTTTCAAAAATTCTTTTTTAATATATTCCGTAACTTTCTTTTCACTGGATAATTGTGGAACCATCAAAAGGTCTTTTAATTTTTCCAAATCGTTAAATTTTAAAATTTTAGTTGCCAAGGCTTTATTCTTTATATCTATATATATAGATTCATTTTTAAAATTATGTATAGCATTTGTGTTTAAGGAATATAATAATATATATGCTTCTTTATCTTGTTTGCCATACGTCTTTATCATAAAATCTTTTAAATTATTTAGTATATCACGAATATATAATTCATTTAATTTATTCGTAAAACCTTTGTCTGCAAATACATTTAAAAAGATATCTTGTTTACTTCGCTCCGTAACACCTTTAAAATCAATATCTTTTGTTTCCTTATTATATGCATTTATGTTCCAATTATTATCATTACTAGAATTGGTATATATATAACCCGTTTTTTCATCTTTAAAAGAATTTATTTTTTCATTTATACAAAAAACAATATCGAAAAAATAATTCATAAGTTTATCTTGTTTTATTGGTTCAATTCCTTTTTCAAGAGACTTAACCTCTTCTATTACTAATAATTTTTCTGCATCTTTTGTAAATTTTAATATCATTTATTACCCCTAATTATAATTAATCTTATTACATTTTAGTTCAAAAATACAAAAATGTCAAGCTTTTTTTATTGCAATTAAGGATATTTAAAGCTAGGAGTAAGTATACTCGATTGAGTTTATTATTAGGAAACAAAATGAATCACGAAAAATTACTATTAAATCAATATCTAAATGATAATATTGATTTTTTATTTGAATTTAATGGAAAGCAAATATTGGGTGCAACCTCCGGACTACAAATCGTAGATAATATTACGGAAGGGTTTTTTGGTCTAACCGCCTTAACGGGAGTACCCGGTAAAGGTAAAACTACTTTTGCTATACAATCAGTTATTCATAATATATTTAAAGAACGTGTCCCTACTATCTATGTTTCATTAGAGGTAAATAAAGATATGTTTATCTCTAAAATTATTTCAAATATAATTAAAGTTCCTGTTAAAAAGATTTTAAAAGGACAATTGAATGAAATAGAAAGTATGAGGTATATAGAAACATTAAACACGTTATTAGAAAATGATTTTTTACTTATTCTTGATAATGTAGATGCTTCTTTAAAAAATATAGAAGAGTCTATTCATTTTATGGAAAAATATATATATGACAAATATGGCATTACAGATAAGCCATTAGTTGTTTTAGATTATTTAAATATATTCTACGATTATGGGTCTGAAGGCAAAGCAGAAAAAGATAAGCAAGATAAAATTTCACGACAAATGTCTGAATTTATCAGAATTAAAAATACTACAAAAGCCAATTTTATTATTATTACAGCGAAAAATAAAACAGGCTACAAAGTTGCGGAATTATCCTCAATAAAAGGACCTAATGATTTAGAGTATGGTTTTGAGACTATATTATCATTGGAAGAGGTTGACCCAGATTTTCCTGTCGCTGAATTTCCGGAAAATTTAGAAACAGGATTTAGGAGTGTTAACACATTGATGGCCGTAATGAAAAATCGTTGGGGTGAAAATTCAAAAAAGATACCTTTGGATTTTAATGGAAAATATGGTATATTTACAGAACCTAAAATAAATCATGGTTCTGAATAAAAAGATAACAAATAACAAGGAAAAATAAATGGGAAAAGTTTTAATATTGGCCGAAAAGCCAAGTTTGGCAAAAAAAATAGCAGAAGCTCTTGATTCTAAAATGAGAAAGAAAGGGGCATTTTTTGAAAATGAAAATGTTATTGTTGCACACTTAGTAGGTCACGTTTTAGAAGCAAAAATACCTAAATATAACTGGAATATGGAAGAACTTCCTAATGACTATTCTAATCTTGAATTACAAGTTAAATCAGATAAAAAATCTCTAGTTAGTGATTTAATAAAAGCAATTAAACGTGAAGATGTAGTTGAAATAACATCTGCGGGCGACCCTGATGCAGAAGGAAGTTTATTAGTCAAAGAACTAATTGATTATTCAAAAATAACTGATATTAAAGATATTAAACTGTCAAGAATGTGGATTTTATCATACGATAAGAAGGCAATATTAGATTGTTTTAAAGAAAGATATGACTTGATAAAAGATGCACCGTGGTATAACGCTGCATTTGCAAGAACACATGTAGATTTATATGTTGGTTATAACTTATCACCTTCTTTTTCTTTAAAAGAGGGTAAGAGTCTATCTATTGGACGCGTAATGACACCTACTACAAATCTAGTTAGAAAAAGAGAACTAGAAATAGAAAATTTCGTTTCTAAACAATATTTTCTAATAGTTGGTTCATTTAGCAAAGAAAATTTAAAATTTGATACAAAGTATTTGTGTTCTGAAAATAACAATACAGAAAAAATACCAGGTGAACATATTAATAAAGTTAGAGAAGATAAACTAATAGATAAGAACTTTAATGTTTCAGAAAATCAAACTAAACCAAAGAAAACAAATCCAGACTTTTTACCTAATCTAAATGACGTATTAAAAATTATGTCTAAAAAGTTTAAGATGAAAGCAAAAAAAGTAACAGAAGATATGCAATTTTTATACGAAAACCAATTTTGCTCCTACCCAAGGTCTGAACAGAAATTTTTACCACCTGATATGGCTGACGTATTTGAAGATATTTTTAACAGTTATAATAAATTTCCTGAATTTAATGATATGGACGCTACATTTAACGCTACAAACAAAAGAATTTTTGATGCAACACAATCAGCACCTCACTATGCTATTACACCATTGATTAAAAGCGAAAGCAATATAGAAGGACTTTCTATAAGTCAAAAGAAAATATTTGACTTTATCAAAGGGCAATTTATGATGGCTTTTATGCCAGCATATGAATATGAAGAAACCGTTATATTATTAGAAAATGAAGTGGGAGCTAAATTCAAAATATCTGGAAAAGTTGAAAAAATTAAAGGGTTTAAAAAGTATCAGGATTCAAAAACAAAAGCTACTAAAAAAGATAAAAAAGAAGTTGTATTGCCTTCTGTATCAGTTGGGGAAAAATTAGAATTAGAGACTTTTAAAGAGACAGAAAAATGGACGGAACCGCCTAAGCTATTAACAGAAGGAGAATTACTTTCTTATATGGAAAATATCAATAAAATATATATATCTGAAACAGAAGAAGAGGATTATGTAGAAACAGATGAAGAAATTTTTAAAGAAAAATTTTCGTTAGGAACACCGGCAACTCGTGGTCCAACCCTAGAAAAATTATATAGAGATAAAGACTTTAGTGGAAAAACTATTATTCCCTTCTTGATATTAAATAAAGATAATAGAATAGAAACTACATCTAAAGCAAGAAGTGCCCTTGAAGCCGCAAATCAATATATTAATATTGAAATGACTGCAAAGTTTGAAAAACAAATGTCTTTAATAACTACCGGTAAAGGGGATTATAAAACTTTTATATCTGATATAGAAACCTTTGTTAATGACATTGTAGAGCAAAACAAAATAGGGTATGTACCGAAAGCGAAAGCGGAAAAAGCCGGTAAAGATTGTCCGAAGTGTGGAAAAGATTTACTTAAAAGAAAGACAAAAGAAGGAAAAGATTTTATAAACTGTAGCGGATGGCCTGATTGCAAATATGTAGAATGGCCGCAAGATAAAGCCGGTAGAGACTGTCCTAAATGTAAATCTGATTTAGTGAATAGAACATTAAAAGACGGAAGAAAAGTTATTTCTTGTAGTTCTTACCCAGATTGTAAATACATAGAATGGCCAAAAGATAAAGCCGGTAGAGAGTGTCCTAAATGTAAATCTGATTTACTTAATAGAAAAATGAAAGATGGAAGAAGTTTTGTTGCTTGTGAAAAAGAAGATTGTAAATATGTAGAATGGCCACAAGACAAAACAGGAGAGAAATGTCCTAAATGTGAAAAAGATTTAATTTGGCGTAAAAAGAAAGACGGCAGCAAGTTTACTTCTTGTAGCGGATATCCTTCTTGTGACTATGTAGATTGGGGATAAATCAACATATTCTAATCAATATAGTGATTTTACAGTCACTATAATTTACATTCTCCTATATACCCTCAAAATATCATTAAATACTTTTATAATATAAGAAATAATATATTATAAAAGTAGGAAATATGAAAAAAACAATATCAGCACATGAAGAACAATTATTATTAGGGTTTTCCCTTATTAATATATTGGATTTAAAAAACAGAGTAGAAGGTGAAAGAGACCTGCTTATCTTAGAAATAATGATATATTTTAAAAAAATATCAGCTTCGTTGGTAAATAACTTAGAACAAGAAGAAGCTACTAAGATTATGATGAAAAATGGGATTTTATTAAATAATATAGATAAGCCATTTATCGATTTTATCGCTGGTAGTATTATTATTTCAAACACTATAATAGAAAACGCAGAACTTATTGATAATGATATAGAAAACTTTCTTTACGTAACATCTTTATATTATGATTTATATACAGATATTATTAAAGATATAAAAGATGAAGAAGTTATGAGCTTGTACAGAAATTCATTTGAAATATCTAAATCACTATTAAAAAAAATAAAAGATAAATAAATGGAAGATTTTGAGAAGAAAGTTAAAAATATTTTCCCTAACGAATACAATGAAATTAAAAAATACTATGATAAATCTGATATTGAAAATTTCGAAGAGTTCTTCTTCTTTAATATACAAGAATATTTTTTGTTTAGAAGTATAGACAGAGGTTTAGATGAAAAGAAAATCGAAGAGATTAAAGGGTTTTTAGATAGATATATTAAATAACTATCTAAAAACGTATAATTACTGGTCTAATTCAGTATCTGCGGTATAATAGTATCTACTTCCTTCATATACCTTAAAAATAGATATTTCAGTGTTAACAAGTATATCTTTTTTAACTATTTTTTCTATATAATCTTGTTCTTCATTTAATATTGTAATTATATCTTTTTCCATTTTATTTTTCATATTAGAAATAGACTCTGTTATTAACTCACGTGATAACGCTTCCATTGCTTTTGAAGTTTCTGTATACATGTCTAGTATAAAATCAACCGCATATCCGTCTTTAAACTTTTTAAAATATTTAGATTTAATATCGTTCATTAAAGAATCTCTATTTTTAATATATTCAATAAAAAGTTGTCTAGCTTTCTCTCTATCAGACACATTAGATACTAGCGCACTTATCTCAATAGCAAATTTCTCAGAATAATAATTTGTAGGCAGTAAAATTAGTTCGATATTTTTTGATTTATATATTTCTTTTATTCTACCATCAGAATCAAACATATTTCCTATTTTTTCATATGCTATTTTACTCTCACTTTCAGCTAATATATAATATGTAATATCTGTATCTGCGTTAACATTTAATGTTATAGTGTTTTTTGATAAAAATATCTTATCGAAAATTTCGCGTTTAATGTTTTTATTTTGGAAGTCTATTTTTCCAGATATTACAGATTCGGATTCAGCTGAATAGTGAATAGTATAAATTTCGTTTATCTTATTATTATTATTATAACTGATAGGAAAGTCTAACAAAACTGTTTTGAAATCATTTTCTGCTTCATAATGAATAAAATATTTTCCTACTTCGTCTTTTGTTATTGTGATTTTCTTTAATTCAAAATCTATTAAATTAGTTTCGAATGCATTATTAATTTTAATTTTATTGAAAAAATCTGTTGCCTTGAAAATGTTTTCTTTTGTTATTTCTATTTCTTTAGAATTACTTACTATTATTTCTTTTGGTTCTGAAACATTTATAAAGTTTCTATAAGTATTAGAATTAGCATATGCATTTTGACCAAGTAAAAAGCTAGATACACCTATTATTATTTTTTTCATCACTATTGTCCTCTTAATTTGTTTTGTTAATAATAACATAATTATTATTATTTATCAATAGATTTACCATCTTTGTTAGTTTTGATAACAGAATTTAACCTATTTTTTATTTTTACAATGTTTAATATATCGCCTTCAATCTTATCTTTTCTATTATCGACAAAATAATGCAATATAGAATTGTTATAATCTATTTCTAGTATTTTACCTCTAAAACCTGAAGAAAACCTGAAATTGTTTTTAATTAGGTAATAAAATAACAATTCAGTCTCAAAATCCTTTATATTGTCTAATAAAATCGTTTCGATTGTATTATTATTACAATATGACGTAAGTTGTTCTAAATCAATGTCTAATACATATATTAAATCATATAAACTATATTTACAGATTGTATTTATTACAACGTTCTGGGATTCATCTATTAAAAGCTTTGTTATTTTTTTTATGGTTATTAAATCAAACCTATACACTTCTTGTATATAGGCTGATATAAGATTCTTTTTAGTCATTATTTTTAATAATGTCACGCGCTTCTTTTCTAGCAACTCTTAATTTAAGAGTCTTTTTAGCTGACACTGACACAAATAAATTTTCATCTGTAGATAAATCTTTTAATATATCCATAGGCGTATGAGGGTTAGTTGCCACTGCTTCACGAACTCTCCAATCTAAATTTTTACTATATTTAATTAAAATTTGAATAGGTGTATTGAAATCTTTTGCTATCTTAACTCTTCTTTCAGTAGAAGTAGTAAAGACTCTTCTTTCTTTATCTATTTGATAATCTTTTTGAATTACCAAGTTTTTAGAAATTTTAATAGTTTCCACTAATTTCTTGAACTGATTTAATTGATGAGATAAAACCTTATCTTCATCAGTTATCTTATTGAAAACATATAGTATTTCATTTATCTTTAAATTTAATTCATTTATATTTACTTCTAGTATATTTGTTTCTTTTTGATATTTTGCATCTAATTCTTCTAATTTTCTTTTAGTTTCTATATTTATTATTTCTTTTTTAAGATTAGATTCTTTATTGATTTTATCAATGGATAATTCTTTATTGGTTTTCAATATCTTTAACTTTCTAGTTTTCTCTGCTTTATCAATAGTTTTTATCTCTAATAAAAATAACATCTTTGTCTTTTTTGTAAATACTTTATTTATATTTATTCTAATTTTTTCTATTTGTGTTTTATATAAATTTTGTATAACTAATAATTCAGGATTGATAGTATCTTTTAATTCATTAAATTTAATATCTCTGATAACGCTAAATATAGTTGCTTCAATATTTTTTAAGTAAGAAACTATTTCACCAATTTCTTTTTTCATTAGTTTTGTTTGTTTATTGATTTCTTCTGTTTTGAATAGCATTTTTTTATTTTCTATTCTAATATAATTAACCAGTTGTTCAGCAAACATAGTCTTACGTCTTTCTAATTCTTTGTTTAATCTTTTTATTTCAGAATTGATACGTAATAAATTAGCTTTAAACTCAACATTTATTTTATCCAACTCTTTTTTATATTCAACTTTAAAATCCTCTTTCATTCCTTTGAATTGTTCTTTCAACTCTTCTTTTATCAACTTCTCTTTTTCAACATTAACTTTATAGACATACAATACTTTTTTTAAGTTTTCATTGATTAGCTCAAAATGATTAGTTATTTCATCTATGTTATTCTCAAATAACTTTCTGCTTTCTAATAATTTTATTTTATTTTCATTCTCTATAATTTTTAAATATTTAGGATTATTATTTAAAGCATTCAACACAAAAGGGTTTCTTGTTGAGTGTTTGATATCCAAAAGTATCTCTGCAGGTGCATCTGTATCAGAAGCAATTACTTCTTTTTCAGACCAAGATATATTAGTTGTATCGAAAGCGTAAAGTGCATTTACAGTTATTAGTGTTGTTATAAAAAATTTATTCATTCTTCTTCCTTTTCCTTGTTTGTACTTTATTATAAATATTTAATAAAGATTTTCACTTTTTATCCTTTTAAACTTTATAAAATTACTACATCTTTAATACTTTAATACTTTAGGGGGGCTCGAAAAGTAGCAAATAGGGGTTGTAAACACCCTGAAGGGGGAAACTATTTATACCTTTAGGGGAAACTATTTATACCTTTAGGGGAAACTATTTATACCTATGGGGGAAACTATTTATACCTATGGGGGAAACTAATTATACCTTTAGGGGAAACTATTTATACCTTTAGGGGAAACTATTTATACCCAAAAGAATTTAATAATTTTTATATATTTAAGAATAACATAAGAAACAATGTAGTAGGATAACCGAAATAACTAAATTTTAGGAATAAACTTGACAGACGATATCACAAATGATTTATTATTAAAAAAGCATTCTTCATTAATACAAATCAATTCACAGATGACATTACAACAACGTAAATTATTTAATTTATTATTACTTAACTCGAACATTAATAATTGGGATAAAAATAATTTATCATATATTGAAATTAAAAAAATTAAAGAATTATTGGGTATTACACACAAGAATAATAAATTTATTAAAGATAACCTTAAAAAGATAAAAGATATTTCAATAGAATATAATGTTCTAGAAAAAGATAAAGAAGTCTGGGGCAATTTTAGTTTGATACAAGAACCAGAAATAAAATATGGAATACTTTCATATTCTTTACCTTATAGAATAAGAGAAACTATTGAAACCGGGAAACCACCATTCGCTTTACTAGATATGAATATCACAAGCACATTGACTAATAAATATTCCATAGTTTTTTATGAACTCTTCGTGGATTATTATTCTAAAAAAATCAAAAAGCTTCTTCTTCCAAAACTAACAATCATACAATTTAAAACACTTTTAGGTATTGAAAAAGAAAAATATGCAAGTATGAAAGATTTGAAAAAATATGTAATAAATAAATCATTGTTAGAATTAAAGTTAAATGCAAATATAGAAGCCACGTATGAAATAGAGAAAATATTAAATGAATATTATATTAAATTTGATGTTAAATTTAATAAAAATATTAAGACAATCGAACCAGAAAAAATAATGTTATTCCTTAATGCAGAAAATAATAAAGAAATATTAAATAGTTTTATAGAAGCGATAAGTGAAGATAATAAAGCATTGATTAGCTTATCAAGGGTATTTATAAAAAACGACAATATAATCTTAGTTTTCGTTGAAGATGGTTTTGAAATAGAATATAAACTAGAAGAAGAAGAAACGGAAGAATTAAAATATCTTTTAGAAAATACAAGGTTAATGTCTAATTAACCTGCACTTTGCTCCATAGCTGTTCCTATAAATGTAAATAACGGCATTAGTGTTAAACCTACGTAACCCAACGTCATTACAAGGAATATAGTTGGCAACATACTATTGATTTTAGTTGTAAATTCATTATATAACTCTAGTGAATCCTCACTTAAATCTAAAAATACGTCAGTATCATTACCACGTGTTATTTGCGGCATTTTAGTTGTTAAAACTTGGAAAGGGTAAAGACCTAAATAATCTTTAAGAAATTCATGTGATTGTTTACCACTTTCTATTTCATCTTTCATATTATCCACAACTTTCCAAGCCTTAGTAGTTCTTGGAAGTAATTCTTTTACTTTTTCAAATATTTCTTTAAATGGCGTTTTTGATTTACGAAGGAAATATATTAAAATATTAGCCTTATAAAGGTATCTATAAACTCCACCTGTTTTTAATATGAAAAATTGAACTATCATTAAAACAAAAGGTATGAAAATAATCAGTTCAAGAGCTGTTGCTACATACATATTGTCAAATATTAAATAATATATACTGGAAATTTCTATGTCGAAATCTTGATTATCTTTGATAATTTGAACTCCAGTATTCAGTAAATAATTACCTATTAAAATACCCATAGCAAAAGTCATTACAGGTTGAACTAAAAGACTTCTTGCTTTTTTTGATATTTGTGAATCTTGTTTATTTGAGTTTATCATTGCATCAATAACACTAGCACCCAAAGAAGATTTTTGATGTAGAGAACTTAATAATGAGTAAGTTTGTTCTCTAATAAAACCATTATTATAAAAAGCTGTCAATGTTTCATCACCAGCGTCCATATCTTGCTTAATAACAGTTAATTTATTTGCTAGACTTTTATTAGAAGAAGCAAAAGCCGCGATAGTTGTATTTAAAGTTCCACCACGGTCTTTAGATACGTATATTGATTTAATAATTTCTAAGGCGATATCTTCATATTTTGCTGACATTTTATATACCTTTTAGAAAAGCATGAAACTCTTCATAATCCATTTGATGGTCTAATAACTTATAAATAAGAACGTCTATGTATCTTTTTGCAGTTCCATTAGCCACTTTATGTTTAATTACTTTATTCATTTCTATAACACTTAAATTTGTTAAGATAGTATCTTGTATAACTTCATCCACAAATAACCATTCATAGGTAGCCATTCTTCCTTCATAACCATAAGATATTATTTCATGTTTATTGTTATATATAGTACATTTGTCACAACCTTCACCTGTGAAATAAACTTCCTTATCTAATAACAATTCTTTCATTATTTCTTTATAGTCTTCTCTATGAACTTCTTCGTTTAATTTTTCTAATTTTTCTTGGTCCAAAACACCTTTGATTCTACATTTTGTACATACTTTTTTAATAAGAGCTTGATTTATAAAACCAATAGCATTATTAGCAACATCTGTTCTTTCTAAACCATAATCATTAACAAGTAAACCTGGTATTACTGCATTAGAAGAAGAGTGCAGAGAAGTTAAAACTAAGTGACCTGTATTTGAGGCATAAACAATAGCTTCAGTAAGTTCTTTCTCTTTTCTCCATTCACCTATAAAAATAATATCAGGGTCTTGACGCATAAACGAACGTATGTATGCCAAGAAACTCATATCAATAGTTTTGTCTGGCATCTCTTTTTTAAACACCTGGTGTTGTGTTGCTGCAGGAATTTTGTACTCAACAGGGTCTTCCGCTGTTACAATTTTTTCACTTGCCGGAACAGAAGCAATTATAGTGTTTAACATTTTTGATTTACCTGAACCGGTAGAACCAGTTACCAATATAATCCCTTTAGGTTTTTTTATCCATTTCTGAAATTCAACAACATCTTCACGTAGATAACCCATACTAACCATTACATCTTGTGCTTCGTGTTGTTTAACAGAACCTTCTGTCTTTAAGATACGCATTACATTATTCTGTAACCCTTCAACTAAAGAAGGAGTTAATGCTAGTCTTAAACCAATTTTATAATCCTCTAACTCTATTCTCGCGTCTTGCCCGGCTTCCCAAGTTTCTGTATCGTAATTAGAAGCTTTCGTATATTTAGAAGCTAAATCTTTTATATATTTTTGCATCGCATTTGCTTTAGAAAGTGAAATTGTTTCCATTAGTTTCATAGAACCCATTATTCTAAACTTGATTTCCATACCATATTCTTTTACTTCCATATGAATATCAGAAACATTTAGACGCAAAGCTTCTTGTATTATTGCCTCGAATTCAGTCTTTAAACCCTCTTTACTTTCTTTTTTAGAGGATTTTATTTGAAATAAATCTATAGAAGTTAATCTTATATCATGATTTGGAAATCTATTTTTTAAACTTTTTATAAGTTCTTCGAAAGGATAATATATAACTATTATTTTTTCATCGTATATTTTATAAAATGTTTTTTCTTCTACTAAATTTAAGTCTATTAAATTTGAAATTATAGTTAATCCAGTTTCTTCATGAAAAAATGATAAAATCTCTTTTGGATTTAAATAATTTTTTAAAACTAAGAAATCTATAATAGGCTTTCCTATCTTTTTTGCTTCGTCTATAGTTTCTTCATAAGTTAAACCTTTTAATTCTATAAGGTTTCTTATTAAAAAATTATTTTTTTCTGGTATAAATAAATTAGAAAATTCTTTTTTCTTTTTGTTGTTATCAGCAGACAGAAGTTCTTCTTCTACCAATTCTTGCTTAACTTCTTCATTTTCTTGTTGGATTTCATCAGCATACATTGCCAATAACTCTTCTGGTGACATCTCTGATAATTTTTTCTCTTCTACTTCTTCTTCTGTAGCAACAACTTCTTCCGTAGGTATAACTTCCTCTTCGATAGTAGTCTCTTCTTCTAAAAAATTATCTTCTTCTTCCGTAGCAACAACTTCCTCTTCGATAGTAGTCTCTTCTTCTAAAAAATTATCTTCTTCTTCCGTAGCAACAACTTCCTCTTCGATAGTAGTCTCTTCTTCTAAAAAATTGTCTTCTTCTTCCGTATGTATAATTTCCTGTTCGATAGTAGTCTCTTCTTCTAAAAAATTATCTTCTTCTTCCGTAGGTATAACTTCCTGTTCGATAGTAGTCTCTTCTTCTAAAAAATTATCTTCTTCTTCCGTAGGTATAACTTCCTGTTCGATAGTAGTCTCTTTATTAGCAGAATTTTCTTCTGTCTCAGTAGATTCTTCTATTAAATCTTTTTCTGCTTTAGTTATATCTTTCGTATTTTTAGACTCAGTTGTCTCTAAATTATCAGAATCTTTCTTTGACATATTATTTCCTTTTCTATTTTACTTCTAGCATTTTTTTATAATCTATATCTTCTTTATTTGTTAAATTATTTTCGTTCATATCCATAGAACCACTTATTTCAGTTTCCATTTCAGGGTAAGACTTATTTCCATCTTTGAGCTTTCCATCTATCGCTTTTAAAATATAATCTTTTTCTGGCTCTGTTATCTCTAATTTCATTATATTCTCATATACTTTATTTTTAACATCTATACATTGTATTTTAATATGTGTACGTGATAAATCAGATATTCTACAACGCTCTGTTACCATACTGTTTATATAATATTCTTTATTATTATTTAATACAATATTTATATTATTTTTACTATTGTAGTTTTTGATATATTTAATAGGAAATACTTCTTTTAATAATAGTATTCTACTAAGCTCCGTTTCTTTCACAGATTTTAGGCTAAACTTAGAATCTATATATGTCGTATATGATTTAATTTGGTTCTTTATATCATTGAATATAAAATCAAGTTTAGTGATTTTTTTATCCAATAATTCTTGTTTAGATTTAAGATTCACTTTTATATTTTCCAACGTTTTAAGTTCTTCTTTCAGTGTATTTTTAAATATAGCGAAGTTTTTCGCATTTTCAGTTTCAATTTGATTTATTTTAATTTCATACTTTTTATTCAATTCACCAAATTTTTTATCATATTTACTAGATAATTTCATATTTATATAGTCAATTCTCGAGTCTATCATTGTAGATATTTTATCATTAGACTTATTCAACATTTCTGTTAAAAAATTATTTAATAAATTTTGCGCGAATGCATTTTCTTGTAACTTAACTTGAGTTTTTCTAAGTCTATCACGCTCCATACTTTTTAATTTATCTAACTCGTTTTGATTTAAATTTCTATTATCTTGAGTTTTATTTCCATCAAGTAAATCAGACACACCAGCATTCAATAAAGACGCCGCTACTAAACTTACACTTATTATTACTTTTTTCATTTTATTTTCCTTTTAATATTCTTTTCTATCTATATTATAATCGTTATTTATTGTATTTTTTAAAATAAAATAAAAATTGATATCAAATGTAACCTCATTTGAAACAGTATCAGTATCAGACCTTAACACATTAAGGTATTCCAATGGTATATTATTAAGTTTAATAACTTTCAGAAAGAAACTTAATTTGTCTTTTTTCCATATACCTTTATACTTAAAGTGCGATTCAACCATATCTATTTCATCCGCCTCTATATTTAATTCTTTAAATATATTTGTTAAAAGTTGATATAGGTTACCTTTATCTTTAGGAGCTAAATACACTTTTTTGTAATCTAAATAATAATCTTTCAATAATTTATTTAATCTCAAAGAGGTATAAGGATTTTTATTTACGTATTCAGTGAATTCGTCATTATTATTAAACCCAACCCAAAGGTAATTATAAAAATCTCTTTCTTTTCTATTTATAATTCTAGTAAATTTAAAAACAGAATTTCTATTTTCATACTCTTCTAAATCAACTTTCTTAATAAAATTATTTCCACTTTTCGTATATCCTTCATCTAACATATTGAATAACGATTTCTTTGTATATTGATATACATTTCTTGGTTTATCAATATTTATAGAATATATATAAGAAAACATTTTTTCATAAAAATCAGTTGAACTGTATTCATCTTCTATTTTATTAAGTAAAATACGTTGTTTATATCGCTTATAAAGTTCTTTTTGAAAACCGCTCATAACAACTTCTTTTTTAACTGTTTTTACAGTATATGCTTCTTTGTCTTCTTCTTCAAATACAAATGCGTAAACTAAATACATCATTCCGAGAAATACAACACCAGATATAATATCTTTAACTGTATTAGAATTTAATTGCGCCGTGGCGTCTTCTAAATTTAATATTAAAAAAGGTTCGAAGTTAAATATATGCGAAAAAAATTCAGCGTTTTTTCCCTCTTCTTTTGAATGCTCTATTAACATATAACTAGTTCCATTTAATAGACACATAGAAAAGAAAGGGGTTTGTAACAATATATTTTGATTTGTGTTTTGATTTTTATATTTAACAAAATCTAATATATAAGGTATAGTTAGTTCAGAATTTGAAATAGCTATTTCTTCACCATCGATATCAAACTTATGAGATAATTTTTGTGAAGTATCATACTTCATTATATGAGTACGAGAAGATGGAAAATCTATTTCAGTATTTTCCTTTCGCTCTTTCGAAGTAAGTGTATCCTTTTTATTGGCAGTCCCTACTTCATAATAAGCGTCTCTATACTGTATATAAGTCTTTTTATTTTTATTGAAAAACATTATTTTATCCTTTAATTATTTGTCAAAAATTGAAAAATCTTTTACTTTATTAGATAATTTTTTCTTTTTTTCTTCAAATGGTTTTATTTGTTTATTTAAATCCTTCAAACTCTTATAAGTCGAAGCTTTTTGTTTATTTGACAATTGAACAGGTTTTTTTAATTTAATAAGAATAATAAATTCTTTAGCTGTTTTAGAATCACTTGATTTCGTAAATAACCAACCTATTAAAGGGATTTTTGATAAAAATGGTGTTTCATTATCATTCGATTCACGTGTTAAGTTTTTGAATCCACCTATTACAATAGTTTTATCTAAATCTTCAAACTCAGTATAGATTCTCATAGATTTACCACTTATATATGGTGCTTTAGAACCATCTTCACGTTCTTCAAACTTATCTATACTAGAATAATCTATCGCTCCATCTATGATATATGAATCGCGTTGAGTTTTATTTATAGTAAAAGTTGATTTAAAACCAGTTAAAGCGTAATTAACTGTAAATTTTTCTATTACACCACCAAAATCAGTTGTAGTTGCCGCAGCGTCTGTACCTGTTTGCTCTTTTGTAAAATAAGGAACTTTTTGATAATTAGTAAAACCAGCTGGTATTCCAGTTGCTGTTGAAATTACCCATCTATCAACGATAGATACATTACCTATTTGTTGTAAAGCTTGAACAAACCCTACATTACTTCTTACAGCACCAGAGGCACCGCGTGTTCCTATACCGATAGTATTAACACCTTCTGTTCCAGCAGCAACTGCTGTTGCCCCTATATTTAAACTATCTAGGAATAAAGTTCCATTTTGTCCAACTTTAAGTAAATCTTTCTTTAAAAGTAAATTTTCCCAACCAACTTCCATAGCATCCGCTTTATTTTTTTGTAATGATAATAATATTATTTCACCACTAATTAATTCGTATCTTTCTTCTATATTTTTGAAAAATTCAGTTATAGATTTAAACTGTGAAGGAGTCGTTTCAGCTAATATAAAACCACTTTGACTATCTTTAAAGTTTATTCTAGGGAAATTATCTTTAACCATTCTTACAAATTCTTTTTTATTCTTGTCGCCTATTTCAAATTGAAAACCAGTAGAAACAGTTCCACCACCACCAGAGTCTGAACCAGTCTCTGAACTACTTCCATTTGAAAAATCTACAAATAATCTACCATTTCTTTTAACGTCAAATACTACTTCTTTTGTTTTCTGAGCATATAATTTAGAACCGGAAAATTCAAACCAAATATCACTTTGTTTTTCTAAATCTTCTATTAATTCTTCAAAAGAATATGTTCCGAAAAGTCTAACTTTTAACTTCTTAGAAGCAACTGATTTAGGTATTATTGTTTGAATATTAAATTCTTTTTGTATAATTTCTTTTAAAGTGTAAAAATCTAAATTAGCTTCTATTGTTATTTTTTTTGCTACTTTTTGCGGCATCACGTTAACAACAATTGTATTCTTTATTCTTGAAGTTTCATATGTTAATACATAATCAGAAGTTGATTTAACAACCTCTTTTAATTCATCAATAGTAGATATTTTATAACCTTCATTGATTATAAAATTTTGTCCTTGCAATATATACGTTTTACTAGCATACTTACCTAGTTTTTTTAATATTTGACTTATTAACTTGTTTTCAGTGAAAACTAATTTTTTATCATTGTGTGGTAATATAGAATTATCTGTATTAACAACTACCTCTTTAATGCTTTGTTTTTTTAAGTGCTTGTTATAAAAATCAACATTATCTTTTTTAATATCTTTTTTATACTTAGCCGCCGTGTCTTTCACATTTAAATGTTTGTAATCCTCACGCATGTCTATAACAAAGTCCTCTGCATTAGCTACAGTAGTTAATAGTGGTAATAAAATTAATGAATACTTTTTCATTTTTGCTCCCTGGTTTTATTTTATTTCTCTTATTATAATAGTAAAACTTAGTTTTTATTTTTTTATAAGCATTTCTTAAGTGTTTTTAATATATAGTAAAATAAAAAAAGAGAAATAATGTATTCTATATTAAATGTTGAACTAAAAAATTTTATTGGACTAAGAAAAATAAGTAACAAAAATGGAATATTTAATATTACATTTGAAAATGACCTAGATAAAACATATTTTCTTATATTTGGTGAAAATGGTCAGGGTAAAACTACGCTTTTGGAAAACTTGACACCATTTAGTAGAATGTTTTCAAGACCTATGAATGTATCTATTGAATATCCTGCACATAAGAAAATAGAATTTATAAATACAGGAACTAACGAGAAAATTAGAATAGAAACCTTTTGGAAAGAGGAGGGACACACAAAAGGATATATCTATTTAAATGATAATATAGAGCCAACCATTGAAACTTCAAAAGGTAACATAACAGAGTTTAACTATCAGATAGAAAAAATATTTGGAAGTTATGATAAATTTAAAAATTCATTATTCTTACAACAAGGTATTCTTGAGATAGTAAAATCAAGTCCAACCGAACGTATAAAGATAATAAATAATTTTATTAGTGATTTATCAATCTATAATTCTATTAAACAACAATCAGTACAAGAAATTGAAATTATAAAATCCAAGATTAAAGAATATGAAAAAAAACAAAGTGAATATAAAACATTTGAAAATAAATATATTCAACTTTCCGATTTTGAAAACAAACAAGCTACATTTGATTTAAAAATAAAAAAGATAGAATTAGAAGAATTAGAAGTGGAGATTAAAAAATTAAAAGAAGATGAATTAGAATATTCTAAACTAAATAAAGAAATAGAACTTTATAAAAAAGAGATAGAAGAGCTACTTATAAAAAATCCAAGTGAAAATTTAAGAAATATTAGCGCCAGAATAGTAAGTTTAGAAGATGTGACAAAAGAATTCTTAACTGATAATGAATATATAAATATCATCACAACACTAAAAACTAATATTAAGCACAATAAATATATTATTCATATAGTGGAAAAATATAATCTTGAAATAAATATTAAAGAATTGGTAGAAAATTATGAATCAATAGAATTGAAATTAAAAAACCTAGAAATTATAAAACAAAATATACTTATTAAAAATGAATTACTAGAAAAAGAAAAAGAATTGGAAAGTAAAATAATAGTTATTAAAACAAAACTAGAAACTATCGAATCAGAAAAGAGTAAACTATTATTAAAGAAAATTGATTTAGAAGAAGAAGATATAGAAGAACTTAATATTAAAAGAGATGAAATTAAAAAAGAATTATCTCTCCTAGAAAAGCTAAAAGCGGACCTTAATGAAAAAAATATTATTTTGGAAAAAATTGATTTAAAAGAAACGAAAAATATAATAGTAGAATCAGATAAAATAATAGATAGTATAGAAAAAAAATTAAAAATTATAGAAAAACACTTAGCAAATTATTCAATATTAGAATTAAAAGAAAAACAAATTTTAAAACGAAAAACAGAAAGTGAACTTGTTAAAATGCAACAAATTGATAAAACACTAGAGGATATTTTGAATATATCTAAAAATTATGAAAAATATTTTGATAACTTAAATGTAGAAATAAATAAAGTGAATAATTTGGTGGATATTACAAATACATTGAATATTTTACTTAAACATATATCAGATTTGCCTGACGATATCATAGAAATATCGGATACCGTTCTTAAAATAGATATCGAAACAGTCGAAAAAAAATTAGAGACATGTTTAATTCAGGTAGAAAAAAGAAAATATGTATTAGAAGAAATTGATAGATTAGAAGTAGCGCAAAAAACTATATCTGAATTGAAAGATAAAGAAAAAGAATTACTGGAAGCGAAAGAAATCAAAGAAAATACTTTTAAAAAATTAGAAACAAAAAAACACTTATTATTGTATCTTGAGACGGATACTGTTAAATGTGATTGTTGTGATAGTACGTTAACAAAAGAACAAATTATTAAACGATTGGAAGATTTTAAAGAAATTACGGAAGAAAAACTCGACGAAGAAAACAAAATTTACAAACAAATAGAAAAAAAATATTACGAAACACAAATACAATTAAAAAAGAAAACACAAATAGAAGAAGAACTTACTGTAAGAAAAAAAGAATTGGATAATATTCCAAATGATAGTGATTTAATAGTTCTGTTAAAAAAAGAAAAAGAATTACATAATTTGTTTTTTTCTAAATGTGAAAATTATAAAAAAATGCTGCTAGAAAAGAAAATACTTAACGATAAAATTGAAAATATAACAACTTTGGGTCTAGGTCTAGAAGAATTATATAATATTAAAAATGATTATTTAAGTATATATAAAAAAATAAATATTGATATGTTGGAAACCTTAGATAAAAAGAAATTGCCAGTTAAATTGTTAGAAGAAATACAAGGTGAAATAACACAAATTGAAAAAACTATCGTTGAATATGATGATAAAATTAATGAAAAAATATCGTTAAATGATAAAATTAAAGAAGAAGTTAGAAAAAACACTTCTTTAAAAGAAGATATCCGACTATTAGAGACGCTAAATAAAGAAAAAATAGTATTGCTTGACAAAATAGAAGGTATAGAAAAAAAAGACTTTATAAAGTTATTAAATGATACAGAAATGAAAATCGCTAATTTAAAAAATAATCTAATAATTGAGCAGGAAATAAAAATATTAGAGAAAGATATTACTAATAATTATAATAATAATAAAGAGTATATAGAAGAATTAAAAAAACTAAAAGATAAGTTGTTAAATATAAAGGAAGATAATAATATTGATACGATAACAGATGAAATAGAAAAATTAAATATACTAATAAATTTAAAAAACAATTTAGGTGATTATACAGAAATGATATCTTCGAAAATTATCAATATTGATAACATCGAAGACTTTAAAATATTAACAAAAGAAGATGAAAATCTAATAGATAGCATGAACGCTTTATTGAAAGAAAAAGAGTTTAATAATAAAAATTTGATTAAATTAAAAGACGAAGAAAATAATTTAAAAGTGTTAAACGAGAAAGTAGAATTTTTACAGACTGAAGTAGAAAAGAGAAAAAATAAACTAGATGATATTAAGTATATCGATGTTGAAATAGTTAATGATAAAATAAATGCCTTTAATTTACTAAAAACAACATTAGAACAATTCCTTTTGGAGCAAACACAATATCAAGAAAATAAAGAATGGATAGAAGCGACTTTAGAAATATATAAGGCAGATAAAAAAGAATTTGAAGAAAATGAAAAAAATCTTTATATGTATAGCAAAATTAAAAATTATAGCGACAGAATAAGAAAAGCTTTTGTCGGTAGTTTCTTTGCGAATATTACAGAAACGATAAATGACATTATTAGTAATGATTTTGGAACACTAGGTAATTTAAAAGTAGAAATAAACCAAACCAGAGCTGATAAATTTGATATTTTAGTTAGAGAAGATAATCAAGAATTCTCTAATGAAGTTAATGATATATCTTTACTTAGTGGAGCAGAACAAGCTACTGTTGCACGTGCCATTTATTTTGCTCTTGCACAATTTACTAATTTTGGTATATTGTGGTTAGATGAATATGATGGAATGCTTTCAGAAACTAATAAAGATGGATTTATAAAAATGTTAGATAAAATTAAAGAAACGCTAAGTATAAAACAAATATTTATTATTTCACATGATAATAAAATGATTTCAAATGTAGATAGGGTGGTATATTTGTAATAATTATTGTATTACAAATATACGGAAGTAAATTCTTTTAATTATAGGTGTTGGAAGGTGGGAATTTATAGAAGCCTTTAATTCTTCTTTTAAATCTTCTTTTCCACCTATGGACATCAACTCTTCTTTTGTTTTACTTGAACATATAGTTAGTATATTATCGAAAATTATTGCACTGTATGTATCAAATAGACTTTCCGAACCAGATTTGTTTAGCTCAAAGTTTATTTTTATTTTTAAATAGTTTTTCTTGTTTTTCGAAGATGATAAATTAACTGTCAAATCTTCACTTTCTTTGATGAAACCTAATTCACCGTCTATTATAGGCATTGGGACAGAATTGATATTTTTACCTTCAATACTCTTCTCTGTTTTACTTTGTTCTATAACTTCTATCTTCTTATAAAGAAAATATCCGCCAACTGTGATTACACCTATCATAATTATTGATAAAAATATTAAAATTACTATTACACTTTTATTGTTCATTGTTAAAATCCTTTTTATTGTCTATACTTTCTGTTATTTTTGCAGCCACTTCTTTTTTCATAGAAGAAAAAATAGCTCTTAATTGACGCTCGTTTATTCTCATTATAATGTTTAAAGCGTCTTTCTTATTTAATTTATACAATTTAGATAAAATTTTTGCAGCTTTTCTTGCACGCATTTTGGAATAAACATTTACCATTTTGTTATCTATTGATAATATTATATCATCTTTTAATTTTTCGAGTTCCTGACGTTCTCTTAAAACAGCTTCTTTTTCATTTTTTATGTCTTCTAAAATTTGATAATTTGCTTCTTTTTCGTTTTCTATTAACTCTAATTGCATATATAGCTCATTGTTAAAGTATTCGCGTTTAGTATCAAACTTACTTTCCGCCTCTTTAATAGTTTGTATTTTCTTTTTAATAAAATTAAAGTCTCTATTCACATCAGTAGCCAATAAAAAAGTAAAACTTAGAAAAGATAATAAAAATATTTTATTCATAGTATTTCCTTTTTATTTTATTATAAATAATTTTATAGGTTTTTTAAGCGCTTTATCTCTTTTAGCATAACTAATTCTTGTAATTCTAAATTTATTTTTCTATTTTGTTCTTCTAGAATTTCCAAATCTATTTCATCTTGAAGATATTTATATTTTTCTATCTCTATATTTTTTTCTATAATTAGGGATTTTAGATATTCAATTCGCATATTGTTATTTTTGATTTGTTCAGACATTTGAGACATTTCAGATAATATTAATTTAACATTCATAGTGTCTTTTATATAGTTTTCCATAGTGTCTTTCGAATTCGAAGTTTTTAATTCTGATTCATAAACTTTTTTTATATTTGCTATCTTATTTATAGTGTCAGTGTATTCAGATTTTCTTTTCTCTAAAACTATTTTTTCTGTCTTCTTTAATTTTATAATCTCTTTGTACATCTACTTGGCTTGACCATATTGTGATATTATGGAAAATAGTTCTGTTGTAAAAGAAGTGAGTGTGTCTACACTCCATGGTAATAATACTAATATACTCATAAATACAAATATTACTTTCGGAATAAAAGCCAACGATGCATCTTGTATTTGTGTCGAAGCCTGAAAAACTGAAACCAATAATCCTATTATTAAACTAGTTAATAAAGGAACAGCTGATAATATCAATATTATATAGAAAGTATTAGATATAATTAAGTTAATGTCTATCATTTGTTTTGCTTTTTATCCATATATGTATTTATTTTTTTAAAATATTCTTCCTCTATCCTTAGATTATCATATATTATATCTTCATCTTCTTTTGTGGTTTTATATTTATCTTTAAAATACTGCATTTGTTGTTTTATTAAAACACAATCATCAAAAAAAGATTTTGGTAATTTTTTTAATATATTTATCATTTTTGTTAAAGAGGTTATAGTTTCCTCTTTGTTTTTTTCCATAATATTATATAAGACAGAATCTATATGTGATATTATTTTTAAGATTATTAAATTTTTATCATCTACGTTCTTCTTGCAAGTTAAACATAGCATTAAATCTTTTTTCATTTTTGAGAAATTAATTTTTTTTGATTTGATTAATTCTAAATACATTTATTTTTTTCCAATTAATTTTTTTGTTAATTTAGCTCTTTTCATTAGTAATGAAGCCATTTTTTCATCAAATTCTAACATTAGTATTTTTAAATCTTCTAACTCTTTTTCAGCTGTTTTAATAGATTTCTCTTTATTTATTATTTTATCATTTAATTTTTCGCTATCTTTTATTATTTTAGATATTTCTTGGTTTAAAGTTAAGTCTTCCATTTTTTTTATCCTTTTTTCTTTATTATAATATTTTAAAATATACTTTCTAAGATTAAATCTAATCTTTTATCTAAGTTATTATCAAAATTTTCATTATCAGATATTATAAGGCTATGTCCCGGTTTTATATTATTATCAGATATTATTTTCACTATTTTATTATCAACATAATTATCGGATATATTTTTGTAATCTTTTGGTGAAATGTATAATTCTATTTTTGAACAAGATTTTATCTTATCATAAATGATATCGAAAGTATTTGTTACTATTTTTTCAGAATTTTCAGTAATTTCTTTATTTAAAATTTTTTGTAATATCTTTTTTACCAATGTTGTGTTTTTATCTTGGATTTTGTCTATTTTCTCGTCTAAATGTTTACCATACTCCATAAGCTTTAATATATTATTCGAAATATCTTCCTCTAATAATAAATCAGCTTGTCGTTTAAATTCTGTATTAACTTCCAATATATTTGAAGTTATTGTTTCCAGCTTATCTTCTATTGGTTTAAAATTTATATTTTCTATTTTAACTTGAACTTCTTTATTCTCATCTATAATAACTTTTTTTAAAGAATCTATTTCTTCTTTTAATAGAATTATCTCTGCTTTATAATCTAAATGCACTTGTGTCACTTCTTCTTTTGAAGAGCTCTCTTCTTTCGAAGTATCTTTTAATGAATTCAGATATTCCTCTTTTACCTCTATCGTATCTAATTCTTCGTTCGTGTTACCAAGCTTTGGTAATTCAAATTTTTCTACTTTTTGTGTCATTTTTTTCTACCTTTTTGATTTTAATTCTAAACTTACATTTTCTATATCATTATTTTTAAATATATCTAACATTTCTATTACGTTATTATAAACTATATTTTTATCAGCTATTATAGAATAGTTTAATTCTTTTTTTAATGGGTGATATTTTTTAATATACTTTTTAAAATAAATTATAGATTTGAACTTTTTTTTATCAAATAATATTGTGTTATCTTTATATATGAAAATAAAAGTGTATTTTATTTTTGTTTTTTTAGTTGTTGATATATTGTTTTTAGAAGATGGAATTTCTATCTTCTCTTTAAATGTTTGATTATGAAAGTATAATATACTAAACATAACAAATATAGACATTAAAATTAAAAAAACGTCTACTAATGGAGTTATGTTTAATTCACTAGCCTCTTCATCAAATAAGTTCATTCTTCATCCATATTATTTTTAATTCATTTTTATAGTATAAATAAAACACAAGCCCTATTAAAGCGGTACTAATACCATACATAGTTACCTCTAATGCCATTCCTAAATTATAAACTATTATCGCAAAGGAGTCTTCTTGCGTGAATAATGTTTTATCCTTAAAAATAGTTAATATCCTATCTACTGTACCTATTAGACCTAAAAAAGGCGAAGTCATATATATGATATTTAAAAAATTTAAAGATTTTAAATAATATGTTTTTATATTATTATTATAGTCGTCATTTAATTTTCTTTTTGAAAAAAATAAAATTACAGTGAAAAATATTATAAAAAATACATACATAAATAAAATTGAAATTACTACACTATCCATCATTTTTCCTTGTTAAAAATTCGTTGTTGCTATTCTATTAAAACGGATAGAGTAATTATTCCAGTCTATACTAAACCAAACAAATGAAGGTGTCCCCAATATATGTTTACTCTTAATTGTTCCCCAAAATCTACTATCATTAGAATTATCACGGTTATCACCTACCATAAAATATTCTTTTGCTTTTACATGATAAATATAATAAGTTGTTTCCTCATTCTTATCATTATTAGAATTTGTGACAAATGTCTCGAATCCAAATTTTGATTTGTATGGAAACTCAGATATAGTTCTTAAAATATCATATTGTGTTAATGCATTTTTTAAATCTGGGTCTAATTTATTTATATCCGTAGCTTTTATATTTTCTGCACGTTCTATCCTGGTGTATTTTACTTTATCTTCATATCTTATTTTTTTATGTATTTGTTTATAAGGTTCTTTATAAAATATTTTGCCTTTGATTACTAATTTTTCTAATTTATCAAAATTTATATTTGTTGGTTTTTCTTTGAAATTAATAAATAATTTTTTGTTTTTAAAAAACAAACTATCACCATCTTTTGCGACCATCCTTTTTACGTAATAAGTATGAGCATTCATAGGCGGCCTAAAGACTAATACTTCACCACGTTTAGGACTAGTGAAATCCGTTAGATGACCAGATTCTGTTTCCAGTATTTTCCATTCTAAAAAAGGTATAACAGGGTCGTTTATACCGTAAGCATGTTTATTAACAACAACAAAGTCACCAGTCATAAGGGTTCCTTCCATAGAAGCACTTGGGATTATAAAAGATTGCCAAGCAAAATTTATAAACAATATTATAACAATAACATTACCGATAAAACTATCCCATAAATATTTTTTTAGTAAATGTAAAATTTTTCGCATATATTAGTTCCTTTTTTTAATTATATCATAAATATAGAAAAAGTATTAAAAATTATCGCTATATCATATTTTTTAAATAATTTTATTTATAATAAGTGATATTTAAATCATACAAGGAAAAGAAATGAAAAATACAAGTTTAATATTATCAAGCCTTTTATTAGGTTTTGTTTCTACGTTAAATGCAGAAATTAAAATTAGTGAGAATAAAGATTATATTGGAGATGTTAGAAAACAGATAGATAATAATTCTAAAATGTCTAATACATTGAAATTTCAAAAAATTGACAAAGAAGATATTCAATTTTCAGACCATTTTAAGGCAGCTGTTACTATAAAAAATGATAATAGTGTTTTAGATAATTTTAATATAAAAGTAGGGTTTGATGCTGTTGCAAAATTAAAAGGCGATTATTTAATAAATTTTAAAACACCATTAGACCAAAAGAAAATACGTGGTTTTGGTAGCATAGGTTTTAACTTTTTTGATAAAAAACTTAATGGTAATATAGGTGCTTTAAAAGTAAACACACCCCTTATTAGTAGCAAAACACAAAATACTATATATGATAGCGTTTATAATGGTGGCTTCGTAAGCTCTGTTTTTCAGGTTGAAGAATATAGCTTTTTTGCATATAGTGGTTACATTTCACATATTAACCACGAAATGATAGAATTTAATGAATTAGATAATGGGTTGATTACGGCTGGGTTTTATTTAAACGATGGTGAAGTTAATGAAATGAATGCGCAATTTGCTTTCGAACAAGATAATTATCTACAAGCTTACGGAGACATAATTAATACTTTTAGCGATACTATAAAAATTAAAACACAATTTATTTACGAGAAAAATAAATTATTAAACACAGTATTTGAAGATAATTATTTAGTTGGTGGAAAAGTAGCATACTTATATGATGAAAATAATTATTTTGCAATAGCTGGTAATATGAAAAAAGAAGTTAAAATAGGAACTGTTAATACCTATTTTCATAATAATAATGTTAAAGTTGACACAAATGGTCTTTATTATAATACACTAGAAGAAAGCGCAAGAAGTGCATTTAAACTATCTTATAAAAACAAAGTAAGCGTGTTTAAAAATGAAGTATCTGTTATTAAATATTTTGATAAATACGACGACACAATGTTTGACGAAAGTAATTTTGAAGTTGATTTTATTAGTAAATTTCCTATAACTAGATACTTCGAAAATACAGAAGTTCAGTTAAGTGCTATTATGATTAAAGAGAAAGTTAATAATACTTTTAATGATTTTAATATTCTAAGAGCGGATATTACTTATAAATTCTAACAATTCTTTTTACGAATAAGTTTTAATAGCTTATTCGTCTAAAAGAGAAATCGTATCTTGGATTTCGAAATTATAATTCATATCCATTTCTTCATATATAAAAACCTTCAAATCGATGTTTAATTGTTTAAATATTTTTGATAATTCATCCCTTACTTTTATAGTCGGTGCCATAAAAATATAGCTTTTAATACCACGTTTTTCTAATTTTTCAATAGAAGATTTTACATTTTTTATCATTCCCTCTAATTCCTGCAGCGTCAATGTTAGATTAAAATTTCCCTGACCGTCTGATATAGTTTTATTGTCTATTTCTTCACTAGCTACTTGAGAGAAAGTTACTATATTTAATATACCATCTTCTGCATATTTGTTTGTTATAGTTCGTGACAACTTTACCCTAATAGAATTTACTATATCTTTTATAGTGTAATGCGACAACGGCTTGTCAGCTATTGTTTCCAAAATAGTCAGTATATCATTTATAGGTATATCATCTTGTAATAATGATTGTAAAACTTGTAATACAACACCATGAGAAGAATTCTGTAAAACTTCTTCAACTACAATCGGATAATATAATTTTACTTCCTCTAAAATAACTGCAACATCATCTCTATTTATTATTTCAGATGCATTTTTCTTTATTAACTCCATAATATTCGTTGCTATGATACTTGGTATTTCAATGATTGTATAATTTTCCAATATAGCATCATCTTTTTGTGATGGTGATATCCAAAAAGCGTCTAAACCGTAATTAGGGTCAAGTATCTTAATAGAATTTTCCAAAGGTTGTGACTTATAACCTGGAAAAGCTAATAACTTATTCTCTTCTATTTGAAAACCACCAATAGGAACTCCACGTAAATAAAGTTTATACTCGTTTGGTTTTAAATTTTTATCATCAGATATATTTATTTTTGGAATTATTAAACCTATATCTTCTACTAATTTTTTCTTAATACCTTTTAGCTTATCTATTATAAAACCATCTCGAATAGAACGTGCTAAGTTATAACCTACTTTTAACTCTAGTATTTTTAGATTTAATTTACTTTCAGGTGTTTGCGGTTGAGCCTGTTGAGTTTTACTTTGAATATTTTTGTCAACTTTTATTACATCTTCTTCCACAGCAAAAACGTCTTGAATCTCTTTTATAAATGCTGTGTTGTCTAATTTTAAATTTATATAATTAAAAAATACATTGTTTTTTATTTCAGAGTTTCTATATATAAAGAAACTACTAGTTAAGAAAAACAAACCCAATACTACGAGAGGCGGCGTTGGGAAACCAGGTATTAACGTCATTAACAACATTACTATTCCAACGATTAAGAAAGTAGTGTATTCTTTACCCAACTGTTGTAAAACACCCAAAGAAAAGTTCTTTTCGCTATCATCGTTAGAACGCGTAAGCATAATACCAACCGCCATAGATAATATAAACGCTGGTATTTGTGAAACTAGCCCATCGCCAATAGTTAATAAAGTATAAACATTAGCACTTTCAGCTATATCCATGTCATATTTCATTGCACCTATTAGAATTCCCGCAAATATATTTATAAAAGTTATAATTATACCTGCTATCGCATCACCTTTTACAAATTTACTAGCACCGTCCATAGAACCATAAAATGAAGCTGTTTGACTTACTTCACGTCTTTTCTGTGTAGCCTCTTCGTCCGTTATTACACCAGCGTTCAAATCTGCGTCTATCGCCATTTGTTTCCCAGGTAAAGAATCTAGTGCAAAACGTGCACTTACTTCAGCTACTCTTGTTGAACCTTTTGTAATAACCATAAAATTTATTAATACCAATATTATAAATGTAATAAGACCTAATACAAAATCACCACCAACGACAAAATCGCCAAAAGCATTTATTATTTTACTAACGCTTTCTGCACCGTCTTGACCGTGACCCAATATAGCTTTTGTAGAAGCAACATTTAAAGATAAACGAAAAAGCGTTACAACTAGTATTAATGTAGGAAACATTGTTAGTGAAGTAGGATTCTTTATATATACGGATATCAAGAGTATTAAAAATGAAACTGATAAACTAAGTAATAATAGGAAATCTAATAGAAAAGATGGTAATGGAACAATCATCGCCATAAAAATAGATAATATACCTAAAGTGGTTAGTATTTCTTTTGGAAGTCCAAAATTTTTAAAAAATATTAAGATTTTTCTCATGTTTATTCTCCTTTATAAGACAAAACTATTAGCTAATTGCCCGATAATTAAATTCCAACCGTCTATTAAAACAAAAAAACCTAGCTTAACAGGCATAGATATTAAAGAAGGAGGTAACATCATCATACCTAAAGACATAAGAATAGTACTTACTATAATATCTATTATTACAAAAGGAATAAATAACAGTAATCCTATTTCGAAAGCTGTCTTTAGTTCACTTATTACATAAGCCGGCAATATAGTTAATAAGTCTATATCTTCTATCTTTGTATTTTTTTTATTATTCATTCTATAAAATAAAGCTAAATCTTTCTCTCTTGTGTTTTTTATCATAAATTTTTTAAAAGGGTCTGTTATCTTTACGAAAGCTTCTTTATAAGATATTTGTTTTTCTAAATAAGGTGTGACGCCTTTATTATAACTTTCCATTCCTATAGGTTTCATTATAAAGATAGTCATTATTAAAGCTAAACCCGTCATTACTTTGGCCGGTGGAATTTGTTGCAAACCTATCGCTTGTTTTAAAAGCGAAAATACTATTAAAAATCTGGTAAAGGTGGTCATTAATAAAAATAACGTAGGTAACAAGAATAAAAAAGCAAGTAAAATAGATACATTTAATATTTGGACTAATTGCTCCGGTTCTGCTACGTTAGCTATGTTTATTTCAAAAAATGATTTTTGGTCTGCATATAGGACAGAACCAAAAAAAATAATTATTATATTTATAAAATTTCTCAAATTTACCTTCTTTTTGATAAATTATAGCATATTTTTAATGCTAAACAGAAAAACTTTAAATTATAGTATAATAATATAAAATATAAAATAAGGAAAAACCATGGCACATATAGAGGCAGAAGAACATTTAACGAAAATAATGGAATTTACATTACATTCAGAAAATGTATTTAATTATGGGAATGAAGATGGAGTTACTGCAACAAAAGAAGAGAAAATTAAAAATTTAAAAAGAGAAATGAAAGTAAGAGTTGATGTTCTAATACGTTCTTTTGGTGCAACACAAAATACTATTAATCCTGAAGACGCAACAGGCGAAATTCTAGAAGATAGCCTTATTTTTGTTGAAATAGATGGTGTTACATATCATTTTTTTCCTAATTTTGAAGAATTGGAAAATGGCGAAATTGAGCAAACATTTTTTATAATGAGTGAAAAAGATGGAAAAACAGATTTGGTATTAGAAGGTATGGATAGTATCTATGAGAAAATAGATAAAAGCACATTTCCTATACCAGGCCATGGTGATATGAATATGGAAGACGCTATGGGAAAAGATAATATTGGATACAACAATCCAAACATAACATCTGATTCTACATTGGCACAAAGATTGAATATGAAAAAAGACAATGTTAAAAAACAATTGAATAAAAATATCCATACAAATGAAGTAGAAGGACTTGTAAAGTCTTTTATAGGTTGTTCGAAAAGTAATCAGGGTTACAAAGAGATGATTACATACAATCCAGTTTTTTCTGAAATATTTAAATTTAATAAGCAATATAGAAGCAGTAATGAAAGATATTATAATCAAGAAAATACATTACTTTTAAAATTACTTATTGATAATTTTCCGGAATTAAAAGAAGTTAATGTTTTAGAAGATGGCTCTATGTCAGAAGAAGATAGTGAGAAGGTAGAAAATTTATTAAACACTCATGGAAAAATAGTTGATAATAAAAAAATTGATTTAAGTTCCGCCATAATTAACACTGCGGAAGGAATACAAGAATATTACAGAACAACAGTTATAAATAACACAGAAGTAGAAGAAACCATGCTCGCAGAAGTAGAAGAAAATGATATAAGTAGTGAATTTTATAAATTTATGCAAAATAGTATTGCCTTAGAAGAAGTCTTAGGTCGTGATAAAATAAAAAAAGAAGACAAAGTTGATAAATTTAACGAGTATATAGAAGCATTACTTGAGATGGACGTTAAAAAGTTATCAGATGAAGAAAAAAATATTGTTAAGGAAACTAAAGAAAAATTAGGTTTAGGGGAAAATGAAGAATATAATTCAAAAAAACCACCAGTTACCATTGATAATATAAGCGATTATGAAAAAAGTATATTTCGTAATAATAATATAATAAAAGATATTCTGAGGTTGTACCCGGAAGACACTGATATATTAAAAGCAAAAGCCAACAAAATGCAAGATGACCAAATTTTACGAGATTTTGCAGAAATATTTGGTGAAAATAAAAATGATATGGTTGACGGAAACAATAGTGTTGCATTAGCAAAATTATTATTGTTCGGAATAAAAGATATACCTGGCGGTGCAATGTCTTTTATAGAAAATGCATTAAATGGTGTATTACCTAAGTCTCTACAATTGGAAGATAAATATATACATACACCAGAAAAAATGGCGTCCCTAATAACAAAGAATTTAAAAACATTGACAGAAAATAAAACAGCAAGTAACGTTGCTTATGCACTTGACTATATAGGTGTACCTGGAAATGGACCTATGGATAAAAGTAAATTATATACGGAAGGTATAGGTGGGACAAAAGGTAAAATAATAGATGCTTTTTCAAAAAAAACCGGACTTATAACAAGTTTGAAGAAAAAAAGAATTACACCTCCACACAGTGAAGGAACTACTGCTTCGCAATTTGATAAACTTTATATAGATAATATGTATACTTTACAAAATGCTACTAATAGCGGTATGAATATGAAAGTAAGCCATTTATTAGCACAAAATGTTACAGTTGGATACGAAGGCACAGATTCTGCAGCTTATACTTATTTAAAACACTACGAAGGTATGAAAAGAAGTATGGGATTCGAACATCTTCAACCTTCACGTATGAACTTAAAAACAATACAAGAAAAAGTGAAAAGCAAAGTTGAATTGACGGATGGAGAAAAAAAGTTTTTATACGAACTAGACCCACTTTCTTTCGAGCAATATAAACCAAAAGAAATCGGACCACAATCAGACGAAATAGAATATAGTGAAATGAGTATTAACTTTATGTCTTCAAGACATGCTTCGAAAGGTGATACACATAATTTTGGCAGTTCAGATGGGGAAAAAGAAAAAAGAAATTTCTTTTCAAAATATTCTAGTAAATTTAAAGGCAAAGAGGATATTATATTTACAGAACTAAATATGCTCAAAGCGGAAATTAAAGATTTGAAAATCGCAATGGACCCAGAAAAAGAGCAAGAAAATAATGAAGTTATGTCGGATGATATAGGTATGGAAGAAGAAGAACATACAATTACAGATGATATAGGTATGGAAGAAGAAAATATAGAAATAAGTGCAGAAGATATAGATATAGAAGAAGAAGAAAATATAGAAATAAGTGCAGAAGATATAGATATAGAAGAAGAAAATATAGAAATAAGTGCAGAAGATATAGATATAGAAGAAGAAAATATAGAAATAAGTGCAGAAGATGTAGGTATAGATACAGATAATCCAAATGAAGAGAAAAAAGCACTTCCTTATATTAAAACAGAAACGAATCCAAAAGAATTAGTGGGTGACGCTTTAGAATTAGAAAACAAGAGAGCTAAAAAAGCCGAAGAAGATAAAAATAAAGGTAATCAAAAATAATTTAGGCTAACTTTTACCTAAATTAGAAAAGATAGTATTTTTCTTTTTAATCGCACGTAAAAGACCTTTATTTCTTAAAAGTCTTTTATTTTTATTTGCATACATTAAAATCGTAGAACTTTTATTATTGAAAAAATATTTTGGGTTTACAAATTTATTATTTAATTTTATTCCAAAATGTAAATGAGGACCAGTTGAACGTCCAGTGTTACCTAAATAAGCAATATGTTGTCCCATTTTTACCTTAGAACCTCGCCTTAAACCTTTAACATATTTATTTAAATGTCCATATTCTGTTATAAAACCGTTAGCATGTTTTATTTGTATATATTTTCCATATGAACCATTTCTTCCTATTTTAGTTATCGTTCCGCTTTGTGCCGCAAATATCTTTGTGTTAGTATAATTAACATAGTCTATTCCGTGATGAGGTAGATTCCTTTTCAATATAGGATGAAATCTATTCTTTTTATATGAACTTGATATATATGCATATTTTAGAGGAACTCTAAATTTCATTTTTTGATATTTTTTTCTTAAATCATTTTTTGATATATAAATATTATTAACCTTGTGATTGGTAGAGGTTACATAAAACTTTTTATATTTATATATATAAAATAAAGAGTAGACATCACTCCCAATCTTTAAGATAGCTCTCTTAAAATGACTGGTTTTATTTTTTTTGTCTTTTATAATAGATATAGTAATATGATTATCTTTATTTATAGAAATATTATTTAAATCAAGAAAATTTCTTATTAAACTATAATCATATTTCGAAACCTTCTCTTTTAATTCGTAATTGTTAGAAGCATATATTAACTTTTTTTGATATTTTTTATTTTCGAATATTACTTTCGCACTAATATTCGTCGTCGTTGTAAAAAACAATAACATTAAAATGGTTTTTATTTTAGACATCTTGTTCCTTTATTTTAATTCTTCTTTTATTTCTTTTTCTGTTTGTTCAAATTCTTCTATTATCTTTTGGTATTTACTTAATCTTGATTTCTCTATTTGTTTTAAAACTTTTACTGTTTCATTTTTTTCATCTGTATATAAGTCCATTATTTTTACACCTTTAAAAGAATTATATTCACCATAAAGTATTTTAAATTTATTTTTTTTGTTTACTCTCCCTATTAGAGGGTCTGTTACATTTATATTGGAAGTAATAATAGTTCCTTTTTTTATATTTAACAATTTTTCGAAATCTATTTGGTCTTCAAATAATATTGCTTCGAAATCCATTTCTGTACCCGCTAATAAAGCTTTTATTTCACCATGTCTTGTTTTTTTGCCATAAGAAGAAGGTAATAACGTTTTAGATAATAATTTACTCAAAATAGGCTCTAAATATATCACAGGATAACATATTTGTATATAACCCTCTTCTTGTTTCATTTTAAAATGGAATGTCGAAATCACTACCACTTCATTTTGTGCTGCTATTTGTATATTATTATGACTATTTTCCTTACTTTCTAATGAAAAATTAATTATATTTATAGGCTCCCAAGCATATTTTAATTCTTTTAAAATTATTTTTATTAAATATTGTAAAATCTCCAACTCTATTTCTGTAAAATCTTTTGGATTCTGCTTTTCATCTCCAGCACCGCCTAATAAAATATCTATTGCAGCAGAAGCAACATTGTGATTTATTTCTAAGACAGCATGCCCTTCAAGTGGCTTCATTGTTAGTATGTTGAAAGAAGTAGGATTAGACAGTGACATTGTAAATTCATTATATTGCATTTGGTCAGAACCAACAAAAGTAATATCTATAGAATTATTAAGTAAAGCAGTTATTTTTGTTGACAATGTTCGTGATATTTTATCATGTAAATCATTTAATGTTCTTATTTGCTCTTGTTGAATTCTATTTGGTAAAGAAAAATCAAATATTGGGAAAACTCTTCGTGCACTTTCATGATTATCTTCGTATTGATGATAATTTCTATTTTCAGTAGCCGCTTTTAAATCAGCCTCTACATCCATTTGAGTTACTTTTTTATTCATTTATTTCTCCACTATTTTATTTTCAAATGCCCCATTTAGCCTTAAATTATTTAAAATATTAACAATTTGTCTAAATGGTACGTTTACCCTATTTAAATTATCTATTAATATTCCAATAGTAGGTTCTATTTGGTTTTTTATTTTTACTTTTATCTCGTCTTTGTTTATATAAGAAGTATTCTTTCCTATTATTAAATTAAAATTTTCACCTGATATTTGGACAGGTTTGATTTTAATATTGTGACCCGATATAAGTATTTCATTATCTATATCTAGTATTATATCATTAAAAGTTTTGATTTCTAAATTAATTTGCATTATATGATACATGAAATCCAAACTTTCAATATAATCAGGGCGAGACAAACTAATGTTTTTCATATCAATAGAAACGGCTGTTTGATAACCATATTTTTTATTTATAGCTTCTTTTACTTTATAAATATGTTCCAAATTTGGTGTTTTTAAAGATAAATTATATTTTCTTTTATTTATTAGTTTATTAGGAATTTCTCTTTCTAATATACAACCATTTATAAGAATACCTGTATTGCCTTTATTCTTTACAGATATTTTTCCTTGGCAAGTTGCGTATTTTTTTCCGTTACCAGCTTTTAAAAATGTAAAAACTAAAAAACCATTTTCTATGGACTTAGAATCACCGATAGACGATATCGTTGCGGAAAATTTATCACCTTTCTTTAAAAATGGGGATAATGACGCATTTATCATTACAGAAGCAACATTTTTACTTCTTACGTCTCTTTCATTAATTTTTATATTTTCTTTTTTTAATATATTGAAAATTAATGAATTTGTGAATTTAGTTCTATCACCTGTTCCTTTTAAACCTATTATTAAGCCTTTTCCATATAAATAATTGCTCTTTTTATTAGAGAAATCGGCTATGTCTGATATTTTTAATGCGTTTAAATTAAATAGCACGAAAGCTATTAATAATATTATTTTGTTTTTCATATTCTCTTCTTTTTAATCTATTATAAAACATTCAAGTTCTAAAATATATGATTTAATCAATTTATTCTTTTATAATAGAAACAAAAGACATAACCAAGGAGAAAATATGCATTATGTATATGTGTTAGGTAATTCAGAATTCTTAGAAAATTGCAATAAATATATAAAAGACAAAAGATTGGCATTATCAACAACAAATGATGTTGAACTTTTTAAAGGTCAAATAACGAAAACAAACAAAAAAGATTTTTTCATTGTTATTGATAGTGATAAAATAGGAACTTATAATAAAAACTTTATTTTTTTTGGAAGAAATCTAATTACTTATAAATGGTTAAAAAATACAAATATAAATCCAGAAAATTTTATTTCATTTGATATTGAGAAATATAAAGATATTGAAAAAAGAATTCTATCAGTTATAGAAAATGAAGATAACACAGAGATAAGTGTCCCGGAAAACACGTTGATAAAAAAAGAGATACCAATAAGAGATACAGATGAAGAAGAGTTAGAGGAAGAAATTGATTTTGATGTAGATACACTTATAGATGAAGCTGATAAAATCAGTGATTTCGACCAAACAGATATTGAAAACGCAGTAAGTGCAGTTGTTGATACACATACTTCGACTTTAGATTTGAAAGATGTTGAAATTACGAAAAAATCTAAGCCAGCGGCTTTCAGTTCAAAAAAAGTAGAGATTCGAGGACCAGACGTTGATATAGACGATGGAAAAGTTTCAGAAGATGATTTAGACGACTTAATTGCACAATTTAATAATCCACAAAAAGAAGATACAAAAAAGGCTGTACAAAAAAATACGGTAGGTCAAAGACTAGTTGAAACACTAGGCGAAGACCAGGCATATGACGCCTTTAAAAATAATGAACTATAGAACTTTATGGTCTTATAAGAACACCAGCCGATAATATAATTTGATACATAACTTGAGTAATGTCTTTTACAAATAAAAATGTTTTAGAATCCGTTTCTGACATTATAAAAATTGTATCCGAATTATGAATAGAAGTATCTAAATTATCAATAGAAGATATTAAACCTCTCTTATTAAGAACAAAAATTTTATTTTCATCAGCTTTTTCAGTTAATCCACCACTCCATTTAATTACATCCTTGATTGTGGTATTTTTGTTTATAGTATAAGTATTAGGAAAAAACACTTCACCTTGTATAGAAGCTATATGATTTTCATCTGTTATTTCTATAATATCACCTTGTTTTAATTTTAAATATAATAAATCACTTACACTAGATATTATTATTTGACCCTTTGGTTCGACCAATCTTGCTTCATCTATAAAAGCTTTTATTCTTTTTTGTTCAGAAGTTCTAATGTTTTCCTCTTCTAAATTACTACTTGTTGAATATGCTATTCTTTTTTCAATATAATTTAATTCTTTTTCGATAGAAGCTTTTTGTTGAATAGCAACAGACTTTCTATATATCTTAATCCTGTCCAAATCGTCTTCTAAAATATTAAGTTCTGCCATTATTTGCTTAAAAGCATTTTTTCTATCTAACATGATATAAAACTCACGGTCTTCCTCTTTATTGTTAACCTTTATTCTTATATTTTTATTTATATTTGTTTTTATTAGTTCTACTACATCAAACTGTTTTACTTCGATGTCTTTTGTTTTATCTATTAAACTATATTCTACGTCTTTTATACCTTCGCGAGTTAAGATTAGACTATTATATTTTTTATTTTGGTTATAATTTTTCAAAATATCTTTAAGATTTTCTTTTTTATTTTTTAAGAAAAATTTATATTTTTTATCATTTATTTTTACGTTTATATAATTATTAGATTCTGGAACATATATAACATCACCATTTTTGAATTGGAAAGATTCTATATTCCCATCTGTTAAAAAAGAATATAAATCTATTGTTTTAATTTCTTTATTATTTCTTTTTATAATAACTTTTCTATAATTACTATTTTCTATTAAACCACCAGATTTATCTATAAAACTTAATAATAAATCATTAGGAAAACCATTGTATGAACCAGGTCTTTTCACTTTACCGGTCACAATAATATTTATTTCTTCATATCCTAGAATATTTATATAAGATTTAACATTTGATTTGTATAATGTTTTTAGTTTATTATTTATTCTTTTTTCCAACACTGTACTAGTTATACCTTGTGCGTGAACCACACCAACTTTAGGAATATAAATATTTCCTTTTAAATCCACTTTTATTTTTTGTGAAAATTCTATTTCACCCCAGATATTAAGCTGTAATTCATCTTTATAATTTATCTGATATAATTCATTGAAAGAATTTTTTTGTGTAGAAAAATTCCCATTAAACAGTTGGGAACCAAAAATTAGTTCTTTTGTTTGAACCTCTTCTACTGTTTCAACATTATTAGAGAGAGGGTCAGATTTTCCATTAAGCATAGAAAATATCAACATAAAATATATGAAAATTTTATTCATATTATTCCTTTTTATTTATAATTTGATATATTTTATCATAAAAGTAAAAGAATTACAACTTATAAACTTTATAATTGTCTTAAATAGGCGGAATAAATGAAAGATTTAAAAATTATTTTTATAAAAAAAGGTGTAGATATATTTTTTTACATTTCTAATAATATTGAAAAAGTAAAGTACGACATTGAAGAATTTTTAAAATATGATAATATCTTTTTAGGTGTTGATAATAACAATGTTTTAGCAAAAACAGAATACCTAATTAAAGATATTGTAGATATTGAAGAAATTTCCAACCCTAAACAAGAATTGTTAAAAATAGATTGGATTAATCAAATAGATTATTTTAGTATTTTATCTTTTATTAACCATAATAAACAAGATTATGTTGATGCAGATAATGAGAATATAGAATTCAAAATATTATATTTAAAAATAAACAATAACAACACACTGATAAAAATTAAAAAAATACTTCAAAATCAACAAGAAGTTAAAAGCGGAAACCCTTATTCATATATAGAAAGTATAAATAATGAAAAATATTTTAATTATATTAGTGAAATCGTCTTTATTACAGATAATGTTTTTTCAGAACATGATATTAGTCTTATTAAAAGTGGAATCAAACCCTTGTTTTTGGTTTTATCATCTTTTGGGAAAGTAGTTAGTTCTCAAATTAACTGGGAAAAAAGAAGTATTACCCTTCATAAAAATAAATTTGATATTTTATTTCAAATAATAGACAAAAAAGATTCTATTATTTAATAATTATATTATCTTCTTTGTGCAATTTAGATGTGTTTTTTTTCACAGCTAAATTCTTTATTTTTTTTATTTCATTCCCGAAAACATTTTTTATATACAAATTGTTCATTTTGTTATTTAAAAAGAAAGAAGGGTCTATTATGTTTTTACCTATATAGACTGATAATGCTGTATTAGTCTTTAATACATAGCTATAATCAGGTTTTCCCAATTTCGTAGTATTTGTTACGTTCATTCCATTTGATATATCTTTTTTAGACTGTAATAGCATATATACAGTATATATGTTCCCTTTAGATTTTATAATAATAACATTTTTTAAAATATTTAACTTTTCACTGTATATTATTACCCCCTCTTTGATAGGATATATAAAACTACGACTGTTTATCTTATGTGAAATAAAACTCGGTCTAAATATTAACTTTGTTGTCTTATTTTTTATAAATTCATAATTTGTTCCAAAAGAAGATATGAAAATCTTATCCTTGGTTTTGAAATAATTTTGAAAATTATAATTATCAATTTTGTTATATTCTAATTTATTATTTTTTTGGTCTATTTTTATAACTTCTTTGATTATTGATATCTCTTTATTTAATTCTTGTTTTAAAAAAGAAATTGTATTAATTTCTTTTAAATCTGTTTTGATATTTTTAAGCTCATTATAAAATTTGTTATTTATTATAATTTTTCTAGTTTTTATCTTATTTTTAGATTTTAGAAAATATATTTTACTTTTATTAGTATTATCTACAACATCATAAACTGATAAGGTAATATAATTTTTTTCAGGATATGTAGAAAATGGAATCGATAAATTATATATACCCTTTTTCTTACCTTTTGATACAAGAAAATCTTTCTTATTATCTATCAATATCTTTTTAATTCCTGTATTATCTTTTAACTCCACTTGCAAAGAAAACAAACTGCCCTTTTTTATCATATTTAAAGACTTTTTAATTATCTTAATGGTTGGTCCAGAATTATCTACCTTAAAAGAAAATTCTTCTATTTTTACGTTGCTAGATATAGAGTTATCTATCGCTTCGATTTTTAAATCAAAAGTAGAAGTGGTAGTAGAGAAAAAATTTACTAATTTTGTATTTTTTAAATTTATTAAAAAGTCATTTGTTTTTTTGTATTTCACTTTTTTTGAATAAAAAGATACATACTCATTAGAAGTATCTATACTTTTGTAATATAATTTAATGTATTTAATATTACTTTCATCTTTTACAATGATATTATTGTCAAGATTTTTATTAAAAACAGCATTATTTCCTGAGTATTTTATTACTGGAGGTATTTTATCAAAAGTTATATATCCATTCTTAAAAACATATATAGATATGCCAATAATTAACAATAGTAATAATAACTTTCTTATTATTCCTTTCTTTTTCAACTTGCATTATCCTCATCGGTCATTTCTACGTTTATTAAATTATTTAAAACATTTACTTTTATATTGAAATTGCTTAATATAAAAGCATATTCTAACTCTTTATAGTTGTTTTCTGTTATTTCTTTTAAATTATATATATGGTCTATTTTTTCTTTAATTTCTTTTAGTTCGTCAAAAATAAAATGTAAAGAAATATCTTTGAATATACCAACTTTCGCTTCATCTGGAAAATTAACTAAATTATTAGTAATTTGTGAATAGATATACTTTGAAATATTCGTTATTTCATTACCATCTTCTAAGATATTTGGTATAGAAATAACGAATATAGAAGATAATTCCACAACTGCTTCATCTAAATCTTCTGAATTTTGTACGAAATGAGAAACGACTTCGGAAGTAAAACTTTGAATTACCCTATTATAACTATCATCCGACTTCTCAATAACTTCTATAAAAGTATTAAAACTAGTATTTATTTCTTGAATGATATTTTCAAGTATAGGATTTGTATTAGCTAAAATATCGTTACCAGTTAACTCTTCATATGCAATACTATTGTCATAATAAAAAAGCTCTTGTACTAATTCATATTTTATATTAAAAATAAGATTTTGATATTGTTTTGCCATTTCTAACTGATATTCTATCAACGGGTCTTTATTTGAGCGCGCCTTATGATGATTACCTTGTTTTATATTTTCAGAATCTTGTAAGTGTAATCGCCAATTTCTATCGATAGTTTCTAGAAAAATATTCTTTATATCAAATCTAAGAACAGTATCTTCTTCCCCTATCTTTGTGAAAATATTTTCCTTTATTTCAGATATAGTTTTCTCATTAAATTCTTTACTTATTTCTATTTTTGTTTTTTTCTTTTCTATATCTAATATATAATTTTCTATTTTATTTTCAAATGTTTCTGTATTATCTATATCTGTAAAAAGTATTTCTTTTCTAATTTGATATATGCTGTCTCTTTGGTCTGATATAATCTTGTTATATTTAAACATATCTTTTCTACTATCAAAATATATATTCTCTATTTTTGTCTGTTGCTTTTTAACTATATTATTTAATAAATCAAGCGATACACCTGCATCTTCATTTTCTATTTCTGATTTTAATTTTTTATATAAAAAATTATCTTTAGAAAAAGTTAATATTTCATCATCCAATGATAATAGAAACACACTATCGCCACTGTTACCTTGCCTTCCTGAACGACCCTTTAGTTGATTATCTACACGTCTATTTTGATACCTTTCAAAGCCTATAACATATAAACCACCTAGTTCCAATATATCTTTTTTAATCTTAATATCTACACCTCTACCAGCCATATTCGTAGCAATCGTGATAGAGCCTTTTAACCCGGCATTTATTATAATCTCAGCTTCCTGCTCATGTTGTTTTGCATTTAATAAATTGTATTTAAGACCCAATTTTGATAATTCGTTAGCTATATCATCACTTTGTTTTATATGTAAAGTCCCAATCAATATAGGTCTTCCCTCTTTATTAATTCGTTGTATTTCTTTTATTAAAAAATCTATTTTATCATCCGTAGCCACAAATAATTTATCATTATGGTCTATACGTGAAATTTTACGATTAGTAGGTATTTCTATAATTAAACTGTTATATATTTCTAAGAATTCTTTTCTCTCAGAAATAAGAGTTCCTGACATACCGGACTTCTTTTTAAATAGATTGAAATAATTCTGATAAGTAGTCTGCGCTAGATTTTCATTTTCTTCCTTTATTTCAACGCCCTCTTTTGCTTCGATAGCCTGATGCAATCCATTCCCAAATCTAGTATCTGGTAATATTCTCCCATTAAATTCATCTATTATTTTTATTTTACCATCTGATATTATATAATCAACGTCTTTTCTCATTGTATGTATTGCTTTTAAACTTTGTAATATTTGATGTGAATATTGAAAATTTCCATTAGTATATAAATTAGATATCCCTAGTAATTCTTCTATGTAGGAAAAAGCACTATTATTAAAAACTATACTTTTATTTTCCATATCAATTTTAAAATGTTCAGATTTTATTCTTTTCGCAACAGAATAACTTTTTAAGAAAAACTCTACATTGTGCTCAGCTGAACCTGATATTATCAAAGGTGTTCTCGCCTCATCTATTAAAATACTATCTGCTTCATCTATAATGACGCTATCTAATTTATTTTGGCATACTTCGTTTGGATTGTAAGTTAAATTATCTTTTAAATAATCAAACGCGAAAGTATTATTTGTCCCATAAAGAATTCTTGCTTTATAATTTAAAACTTTGGTTTCTATTTCCATTTCATTTGATACATATCCAGATTTAACATTTAGATATTCATATAAAGGTTTTAATTCTTCTGCATCACGTTGTGCCAAATACTCATTGACTGTTACAATATAAGTATTACCATCTTTTGCATTATATAAGCTGGATAAAGCCGCAACTAAGGATTTTCCTTCACCTGTTTTCATTTCAATAAACTTACCGTTTATAATAGCCAACATTCCCATAATTTGAACTTGATAGGGATTTAAATTTAATGAATTATTCGCAGATACGCAAATTGCAGCCATTACTTCATTAGGATTACCTGCTTCATATTTGTGAATTAAGTCTGTTTGACGTAAATCTTTATATTCTTCTATTATTTTTAATATATCTTCCGACTGATTTTTATAGCTTTTTAGATGTTTCTCTTCAATAGAAAAACCCTTTATAAAATTCGATATAAATTTTGTTACCATATATAATATCCTTACTTACTCACTTTTTGTTTTCAGATGATAGCATAATTTTTCATATATTTTTAAACTAATGGAAAAAAGATTTTATAATATATATAAAAGTAACAAATATTTTAATGTAAATATTGGAAAGGTATATCAGGTATGATAAAGTTTGGAACAGACAAATGGAACAAAGGCACAGAAATAATTTGGGATGCCAACCGTGTAGTAAATGGTCATTTTATTATTGTTGGTGGTTCTGGAAGTGGTAAAACTTTTAATCTTAGAAAAATATTAAGAGAATTAACTTCACAAAATACTGGAATTGTTGCACACATAATAGACGTTCATGGCGATATAGATGTTGGAGATGATATCACTAGTACTGCAAAATTTAGTGAAACGTCAGAAGTTGGATTACAACCTCTTAAAATTTCGTATGACTTAGATTTTGGTGGCGTGAGAAAGAAAATACGTAGTTTAGTTGCTATGGTTAATAACACAACTAGAACATTAGGACCGGTTCAAGAAACTGTATTTGTTAATTTGTTGATAGATTTATATAGAGCAGCTGGCTTTTATCAAGAAGATTCTAAAACTTGGAGTTTGAATTATGACCCAAGAAAGAATGTTAAATATAAAAAACAATACCCTACAATGGGCGATTTGAAAATGTTTGCTAAATACAAATTAGAACAAATCTTCACAGGTTCTAATACGAAAGCGGTTCATAAATTAGAAGTCTTAAATAAAACAGTCAAATCAATAGAAACTGCATTAAGAAATATTACAAAAAATCAACACGACGAAGATAAAGTTATAAAGTTAGAGGAAAAATTAGATAAATTAAAAGGCGAAGCAAAAAACTTATATAGCGAATATATAGATTCTATACAAACAGGTAGAGAATTAGAAGATATATTAAAGTATGACAACATGGAAACTATCAAACGTGTTTATGAAAAAATAGACGGTATGCTTAATACTGGTATATTTAAGTCTAAAAAACCAGATTTCGATGAAAGAAAACCAGTTAAAAGATATGATATTAAATCACTTAACAAAGATGAGCAAATTATGTTTGCTGATATTTTGTTAGAAGATATTTTTATGCAAGCAAAAGAACGTGGTGAACAAAAAAGTGTTAATACTTTTATTATTATAGATGAGGCACATATATTTATTAATAATGAAGATACACATATTATTAACGTTATTATGAAAGAAGCAAGAAAATTTGGATTGGGATTGATATTAGCGTCCCAATCATTTGAACATTTTAGTGATGATATTATTGCCAATTCTGCTTCTAAATTGATTTTAGGAATAGATGAAATGTTTCAAGAGGCATCTGCTAAAAAACTCCGTATAGAAGCTAAAAAATTTAAATATATTATACCTAAAAAATCTGCCATGATACAGATTAAAAATAGTGGTAGTTCCGAGAATAAATTTATAGATATAGACTTTTAAGGAATTTTTAAGAAAAAAGAATGTATAATAACAGTTAACTTATAATAAGGAATTAAATTATGCGAGAATATAAATTATATAAATTAGCTTTATATAAAACAAAAAATGGACTAATGGGTGTCCAAAACTATGTGAGTGACCTTTCTTTATCAGAAAGACATTATGACGAAGAAGTGGATACTGGACGAACAACACGTGCAAATAAACCTATATATAGCGGTAAAGTTTTCTTTGAAACAGAAAATATGCCTGAAGCTTTTGTAGAAAATCCAGATAAAAATTTTAACACTAGATATTTTTATGATGTTATTATCGAAGAAGATGATAAAGCCAAGAAGAGTATTAAAGAATGTTCATTAGTTATCGAAACAACTGATATTATTTTTGGACAAGTAAGTGCAGTTCGTAGAACTAAGCCAAAAGAAGGTAGCGATACTACAAAACCTTATGTATTTTTCTCTTATTCTATTGACGTAAGTGTTTTAGACAGCGCTAGTAATAAAGACGAATTTATTAGTTTTATGGCAGGAAGAGGTCTTAGATTAGGTGACAATACTTATCAAGATAAATACCAATTTAGTGGATTTTATACATTATTTGAAAATCAAATTGCTATGTTTTCACCTTTGGCTTACAAATATCAACATTATCTTATTACTATTCAAGAGAAAAATGGTAATTTTTATATAAATAATATTAATCCAAATGGTGTGTTCTCAGAACATCCTGTTTTATTATCAGGTAACGTTATAGATATTACGGAAAATGGCGATAAAAAAATTGTTACTATAGAAAAAGCAGCCGGATATGAGCAGCTTAGAAACGAAGAAGCTACTCTTTTACCTTATATGGCAAAAACAGTAGAAGTAATGGAAGAAGGTGTTAAAAAAATGACATTTGATATTATTACTAAAAATACAAGCGTAAGTGTTGGAGATGAAATTAATCTGGAATTGAATGAAGATAATTTTACTAAAATTCAAAATTCAAAAATTTCAGTTGATACACTAGAACTTAACAATGTTGTTGGTCAAGCCGAAGCACCAAAAGAAGAAGCGAAAGCAGAACCTGAAGCGCCAAAAGAAGAAGCGAAAGCTGAACCTGAAGCCGAAGCACCAAAAGAAGAAGCGACCGCAGATTCAACAGAAGATAATGTTGATTTCGATGGCAGTTCTATTAAAGAAGAAGCTAAGAAAGACGAGATACCTTTTTAAGCCTCGTCTTTATCTTCTTGTTCCGTTTCAACCTGTTCTTGAGGTTGATTCTGACCCTGACCCTGACCATTTTTATCCCTTTCTTCTTTATTAATCATATATAAATATTTTTCTATTGTTTCTTTTTTATCATAAACTACACTTATATCTATATTTTTTATATTAGAAACGTTTTCTATATTAGAAGATAAATTTTCTTTTACTTTCGAAATCTCTTTTGCAATATCTACATCACTAGTTTTTATATCTAAATTTGCCTTTTCTTTATTTCCACTGAATTTTAAATGAACCGTTTCATTATTATTTAATTTTATTTTTATATTTGTTAAAGGTAAAGCCATTTTATGTTCTACTATTTTTGATATATTGTCTTGAATTTTCTCTTGTAACTCATTTTTATTCATCTTTATAAGTATTAGTTTAGCTTCGATATTTTTATATTCTTGTTTTTGTTCCACATTCTGTGTTAGAACGTGTTCTGTTTTTACTTCTTTTAGTTGCTCTTTTGACTTCGAAGCGTTATTTATTATTTGTTTTGAGTCTTTTACGGTATCACTATATATCTTCGTATCTTGAAATTTGTTATTTGTTACTTTTGATGTCTTTTCCCTCTTATTCTGATTTTTATCAATCGCTATAATATTTTTATTCAAGATAATATCTTTAATAGTAGTTTGTACTGTATTTAATGTATTCGGAATAGTTTCTTTAACATAAGTGTCGAAATGAACAGTATTAGTCTTTAATTCTACACTTGGCTGCTTAATTACTTCTATATTAACCTCTACCGATTTGAAATTTTTAAATTTAATCACAAAAGATTTATTCTCTTTAGTAGTAGCTTTTTCTTTGAAAATTTCGTTACCACCATTTTCTTTTAATTTTTGGAATTCATTCTGCGCTTGCTTAAATGTAATTATATCTGTTTCAGAATTATCACTTTCTTTAACTTCTATATTACTTATGGATAAATCTTTTTTTTCTTCTGTTTTAATTTCTTTTAAACTTTTTATAGAATTTTTTAAAGAGATTAAATCTTGTGGTTTTACACTTTTTAATTTTGGCGATGATTTATCTTCACCTTCAATATTAGATAATTCTTTCGATAATAAATTTTGAAATTTATCTATTTTATTAATTTTTAACTTATCGCTACTTCCAGAAGAAGTAACGTCTTTTTTGTTACTTGTTTCTTTTGGTGCTAAAGATACCTTCATTATATTTCACCTTTAATAATCTTATCTAAATTAGAGATATTTATTTCTATAATATTACTGGTTATATTCTTTTCCAATAATTGTTTAAATATATCTATCTTGTTGAAACTAAAATAAAGAACACTTCTGAAAAGATTTATTTCATCTGTTTTGAACACACTGGCGCCTTTTGTTATAAGTAACTTTATTTCCTCTTCTTTATTTAAATTTATTTTAGTTATTAAATTGTTGAAAAAATATTCCAAATCTTCCACTTCATACTTATTAGACAATAAATTAAATATACTATCTGCATTATCATAATTCTTTTTATATGTTTCCAAGAAAGCATAATGTCTCAAATAAGCCGGGGTTTTGTTTGTTAAAAAATTTATCTTTTCTATTTTATTAGCCTTATTTATAGACATTAACATTCTGATATATAAATTACCTATTATTATAGGTTCTTTTTCTAATAAATTTTGGTAAATCTTTATATTATCTTGAATATACGAAGTAAAAGCATATCTAGTAAGATGTATATTTTTATATAACATATATATAATTTCATCTGATTTATTTAAAGTTGCAGAAATTTTCATTCTTTTTATATCGCCTGTTTGTAAATAATATATATAATTTTTAGCGAAAGTGTTTAATTTATTGGATATAGATACTTTGTTAGTATCAGAGCTAAATACTTTTTTATAAAAATATTCAAATAACAAATTAGAAATAGGAGTATATTTAGAATTTGTATTCTTACTTAAGACGTTTTCTAATGTTTTTGTATTTATTTTCTTAAGATGTAATTTATATTTTTCAATAAGAACCATGAATACACCAGATAATGATAATTTGGGATTTTTATAAAAACTTCTGTAAAAATAAGTATGCGCTTTTTCATAATTTAAAGCCTGAGCGTATAAAATACCCATATTGTATAAATCGTAAGAACTTATGTTGTCTCGACCTTTTAATTCTTTTTTATAATATTCTATTTTTTCATATACGTCCAAATTTTTAAAATCTTCTTTTTGTTCTAGATTTATATTTTTAAGATTTTTATATTTATTATTTACTTCTGTCTTTGATATACCATTAATAATATCTTTACTTTTTATATAATTATTATCAGTAGGATATATGAATTCAGCATGTGCCAATAGTAAATCGATAAACAATGTATTGTTTCTTCCACCATATTCCATTAACTGCGTTTTTTGGTATTTGTAATCATATATATTTTGCTTTTCTTTTAATTTTATTTTGAATACAGTTTTAAATTTTAATATTTCCTTAACATTAGGCTGATTTAATATTTTAATTGCACTACCAGTATTGTTTGTTTTTATATATAAAAATAATTTTATATAATCGTTCATATTGCTTTTATCTATATTTTCTATAATATTTATTGCTTTATAATTTTCGTTATTTAATGTGTATAAAATAGACAAATAAAATTTATCATAATTTATAGTTCTTTTATAGTAATTTATTGCCTCTTTGTATTGATTATCATAAACTAACAATGCCGAATATAATATTTTTGTTTCATTCTTAGCAGAACTTATATTATAGTTATTTATTAGTTTAGTATATTTCTCAATAGGAAAAGATTTCTCTATTTTTTTAATATCTATCAACGTTTTAATAAAAACTATTAAAGTTTCTTCACTATCTATACCCATACTATAAAGTTCAGTTATCAAATCTAATTGTGCTTGATAAAATAAATTTTCTCTTTTGTATTTTATATATGTTATTAAATTTATATTATATTGTTTTTTGATTTTTAATTTTTTATCATTAGTTTTGATTTGTGTCAGTTCTTCTAGAGCTTCACGATAGTTCTTATTCGCCGCATCAACCATAGCCAAGTTATATAAAGTTATATTTTTATTATTAGGAAGAATACTAACCTCTGCGCTTAACGAAGAAGTTAAAATATTAAAAAATAATATTAAGTAAAGTGATTTTTTCAAAGTATTCCTTTTTTAGAATAACATATCTAGTTTATTCTTCATTGTTTTAATTTTATCTTCAGATTCTATAAGGTCTGTTTTTAGTCTCTGGTTTAAATTTTTATATTCTTTAACTATAACTAAAGACTCTATTAACTCTTTTTCTAGATATATTAAATTATTTTTATTCTTCTTGATTTCTGATTCAAAAATTTCTATAACCGCACTATCGTTTAAATTTCTATTTCTTAATTTTTTTAATTCCTCTTTTGATTTTAATAAAAGAGTTTTGAAAAAAAACATTTTTGAATAAAAATAAAAACTTAATATTATAAATATTGTAGTTATTATCCAACTAAAAGTAAAATCAATCATTGTTAGTTACCTCTTTAAACCTATTAGTTCTTTTAATATTTCGTCAGCCGTCGTAATAGTTTTCGAGTTTGCTTGGAAACCACGTTGAAAAACAATCATCGCAACTAAAGACTTACTTAAATCAACATTACTTTTTTCCAAAGAACTACTTAAAATAGAACCTACACCTGGCTTTAATGCTGTTGTTACATCTGCTGTTCCAGAATTCGCACTACTTCTATATAGATTACCGCCTAGATTTTCTAAACCAGCATTATTTGTAAATGTAGCTAATCCAACTTGTGCTAATGATTTAGAAATACCATTACTAAATGTTCCATTTATAGTTCCAAATTTATCAATAGTTATATCAGATAGTTCCCCTTTTGTATATCCATCTTGAACCACTTTATTAGTTTCTGAATTTCCAGATTGCGAAACAATACCATTTAAATCGCCAATGCTTCCAAAATCTAAAGTAAAAGTATTTGGAATACCCTGTGGACTATCATTTGATAAAAAAGATAAAGTTGCTGGTGTATAAGAATATAAAGCACCGTCCGGAGAAAATCTTATTTCACCAGAAGTTGTTCCATTTAATACAGAAGGTTCTTCTATATCTGCCTTCCAATTCCAAACTATAAATCCATCTTTATTTGCTGTTTCAGCTTTCTCAAAAAACATATCTACCGTATGAGTATTACCAAAAGTATCAAATACATCCGTTGATATAATGTGTGAAGCCGCTTGCATTTCCCTAGTTTGTATTTCGTTGCCTGGAACTGATAATGCATTTAATCCCATCATTATATTTGTAAAATTTTGGTTTTCGTGTTGCGCATCTGGATAGCCAGATACATTTAGTCCAAAACTTTTAGTTCCTGTATTTTTTATAGATATACTACCGTCAACCATAGAAACTTCCGCCATATTATCACTTTTATTTACCAGAGGGTCTCCTGATTGGTCTATAGATAATTGTATTAAATTCTCTAAATTTTGCGTATCACTAAAATAGTAAGTGGGATTATTATAGAAAGAGCCAGAAGCGTTCGTTGTTACCAATGGTGCCATTAAATTGGCAAATGCATTTAATCCATTTGCACCTGCTGGTGGTCTTAGTGTCGCACCCGCCGCGTCTAATACAGAAGTTAAGTTGATATTTTGTAAAAAATCACCTGTTTTTTCTATTTGACCTGTAGTTTCATTTACACTTAAATAACCTGTTTCATTTTGCGGTAAAGCGTCATTTATGATGAAAACTAATTCTTCCATAGTTGAAAAATCAACACCATATTCAAAATCAAGCGATTGAGTTGCCAATCCGGTTGCACTGTCTTTATACCCAATAGTTATCGTGTCACCAACATTTAAATTAGCTGCATTTCCGTTTACGTCTTTTGTCCAATGAAAACCAGTCTCTTTGGTTGAAGCCTTTAAATCCTTATTTAATTGATAGTTTCCATCTAAATAAAACCTATCAGAATAGTCTGACACATCTTTTTCTCTATATACAAAATTTCTAGGTTCTTTTAGCCCTTCAATCTCAAGCGTGATACCTTCACCTTCTTTAAGATTTATTTTTTCACCATCTACATTAAATAATTCAGAAACATCGTCAGAAGCAAGAAAAGAAGTTTTATCTATTTTTAATGCTTGAGAATTTCTTGAACTTTGCAAAGGTTCAAAAATAGTATTTAACTGTGTGTTATTTGAAACAATAGTATCTACTAAACTAAAATTATCAACCATTCTTCCTTTTCCATCTATAAAAAGTTGGTTATCATATTCTTCACCAAGAGGGTCACGCAACTCTTTATTTATCAAATCTACTATCTCACCCATACTAGTGAAATCATTTTCATAATCATATGTAAAATTAATATTTGGACCACCATTTTGGTCTATTAAGCTAACAGTTATAGTGTCTCCAAATTCAAGTTTTATTGGATTACCTATTGCATCATGTAATTCGTTAAAATCGTCATATTTAGAATAAGGATGTGAAGCCGGCGTCCCCTCTTTTATAGTGTCACCATTATTTAAATTAGCAGATACTGTTAAAATGCTGGTAGGCTTTGGGTCTATCTTCATATTTGGGTCTATATTTATAGTTTCTAATTTATTACTACTATTTATATTGAAATTTCTTTCGTCTGCTTCCCAACCAAGAACTTTTAATCCATTGTTATTTACTAATGTACCATTTGCATCAAATTTGAAATTACCATCACGTGTATAATTTTTTGTATCAGCATTATCAGAAGATACCATAAAAAAACCGTCACCTTGTATAGATAAATCAGTTATCCTATCAGTAGATTCTATTGGACCTTGACTGAAAACCTTCTCTATTGAAGATACTTTTACACCTAATCCTATCTGTTTAGCATTGATACCACCAAAATTATCACCTGGTGTTGAAGAAGTGTTATATGTTTGACTAACCAAGTCTTCGAAAGAAACCTTAGAATATTTAAAACCATCTGTATTCGCATTCGCTATATTATTCGACTCCACATCAAGAGCTTGTTGGTGCGCCTGTAAACCTGTTAATCCTGACCATAAACTTTTTAACATTGTATTTCCTTTTGTTTTTTATTTATTATAAAGAAAAAGTTATTGTTTTTTTTGGTATAATTTTAATAAAAATAATAATAAGTGGTGTATATGGATAATTTATTAAGTTTATTTGAAAATAATTTTGGAATTACTTTAATATTAGTTTACTCACGTTTTCTATTTATCTTTGTCTTTTTATTTTTATTATCCTCAGTTGCAGTAAATGCTAAAATAAAAAGTTCTATCGCATTGTTTTTTGCATTACTTACAATGTCTTTTATAGAATTTAATTTACCGGAAGATATAAAAGTATTAGACTTAGCAGTTTTGTTTTTAAATCAATTATTTATAGGTTTTTCGATAGCCTTTATAATAAACATTACTTTTTATGCATATAAAATGTTTGGAGAGTTATTGTCTTTTTCCGCCGGTTTATCTATGGCACAACTATATGACCCTTCTACGGGAATGCAAGAGCAAATATTTAATAAACTTTTTTATATAGTGTTGATATATTTATTTTTTTATAGTGGGTTTTATCAAGTTTTAATAGTAGGAACGCAAAATTTATTTGTAATATTTCCTATTAACTACAATTTACTTTCAAATGATAATTTAATGGTTTTTGCTATGGAAAAAATGACATTTACATTATTAAGTATATTTATAATGTCATTACCTTTCTTTTTAATAACTACATTAATTGATATATATTTAGGTTATTCTACGCGTAATACGCCATCTTTTAACGTCTTTGCAATTGCTTTTCAAGTTAAGTTCTTGTTATTATTTATATTATTATTGATTTTAACACCAGAAATTACTACAAATTTTTCTAACATATTACTTAATTTACAGGAGGACTTTTTAAATGGCGGATGAACAAGAAAAAACCTATGAACCAACAGACCATAAGATAGAAGAAGCTAGAAAAAAAGGCGATATTGCAAAAAGTCAAGAGATAAACTCATTTGCAGTTTTATTTCTAGGAACAGTTTTTCTTATTTTTAATTTTGCTTTTATATCGGATAATATAATTAAAATATTTCAAAGTACCTTTCAGTTTAATTCTTTTTTTAAAATGGGGGAGTTAAATATTGATAATGTGAAATTTTTAATTACTAATATTATAAGTAGTGTAGTATGGGTGTTATTACCGTTAATGTCTACTATCTTTTTTGTTGCTGTTGTAGCAAATATTTCACAATTCGGGTTCTTAGGTAATCCATTGAAAGTTGATTTCTCAAAAATGAATCCAATTTCTGGGTTTAAACAATTATTTACAATCAAAAAAGTAATTGATTTTTGGAAAATGTTAGCTAAATTTGTTATTTTATTATTTATTCTATTTTTTGTTATTTATTTAGATATTAAAGAAATCGGCAATATTATGTTTTACAATCTTAATGACGCGTTATTAGGATTTTTCCATCATGTTAACAAGATTCTGACAATAGCTTTATCTATTATAGGTGTTTTTGCAATTATAGATTTAATAGTTGTAAGAAGAACTTACTTTAAAAAACTTATGATGAGTATGCAAGAAATGAAAGATGAATATAAAAATATGGAAGGTAATCCAGAAATCAAACAAAAAATCAAAGAGATGCAACATAAAATGTCACAACGTGATTCGATAAAAGATGTTGCAGATGCAAAAGTAGTAATAACTAATCCAACACATTACGCGATTGCAATTTCACAAGAAGTGGACTTAGAGGGACAGGAATTCGGAGACCCAGTTATTGTAGCTATGGGAACAGATGAAAATGCCTTTAAAATAAAACAAATCGCCTTAGAACACAATGTTGAAATTATAGAAAATAAGCCATTAGCACGTGCTTTGTATGCAAGTGGTGCTATTGGGAAAACTATACCAGATGAACTTATGCAAGCCATATTTGATATTTTAATAGAATTAGATTATATTCAGGATTATATTAAAAATAAAAAGAAAAGTTAATTACTTTATATCAGGTGTTAATAAATTATTTTTTATTAAAGACTTTATTATACTTTTAAAAGTAGGAACAGCTGATAATGAAGAAAAGTGATGTAACCAGTTTGGCTTTTGAACCAAAGTTATAATTGTGTATTCATTACCTTGTTTATCTTTTACAAATCCGACAAATGTGGAATTATAAGAATTGATATATTTTCCTTTCTCATTTCTATGGGCCGTTCCAGTCTTTCCATATATATCTAAAGAAGTCATTTTAGTGCCTACCGCTGTTCCTTCTAAAACTACCTTTTTTAAAGTTTCTTGAATTTTTTTAATTGTTTTTTTAGATATCACTCTTTCTACTTTTAAATTTTTTATTTCTTTTTTCGAACGTTTCTTTAGTGTTAACGGAACATAGTTTCCGTCGTTAGCTAATATGTTATACATTCTTAGAATATTATAGGGAGTAACAGAAAAACCATAACCAAAAGAAGTAGTTGCCCTTTGAATCAGCTTGTTTTGTATTAGCTTCTTTTTTAAAGCACTAGGAAACAGATACCTCTTAACATTTGACATCTCTAAAGTGTCTTTTGAAAAAAACTTCATTTTAGTAATACCATTGAAAAATTCATTATTTTCCATTCTCAATGCAATTCTAGTTATACCAACATTTGAAGAATGAATAATTATCTCTTCTATCGTCAAAAACTGTTTATCTTTTTCGTCATCAGTAATAGTCTTTCTTCCTATTCGCATTTTTCCATGATTTACATCTATTCTTTCTAGCATATCTGTAACTTTATTTTCTTCAAGAGCAATTGCTAAAGTAATAGGTTTAAAAACTGAACCGGCTTCATAATAATATTGCGTAAAATCATTTTTATCATAGACTTTACCGTTTATTTCTTTTTTTGTTTGCGACATAGCTAATATTTCGCCAGTTTTTGTTTTTATAACAGCTACTACTATATTATCGGCTTCATATTCTTTTACCTGTTTTTTTATTTTATTATTTATTTCTTCTTGCAATTTAGAGTTTATGCTTAATACTATAGTGTGGTCACCATCTTTATTTATTTCAGTATATAATTTTGTTCCAAATTTATCTGACTTATAAAATTTGATTTCTTTGTTGAAAAATTTATCATAATAATATTTTTCTATACCATTCACACCAACATCTAAACTCGTATATTTTCCTAACATTGGTTGATAAGCCAGAATGCCTTTTTTATATCTTCGTGTCTTCTTGTTCTTTTTAATAAATTCTGGGCCATATATATAATGTTTGTTATTTTTTATTATTTTTTTAAAAAATCCCATCCTTATATATATATAGTTAAGAGTTTTTATTTTACTAATATCCGAATAGGTTAATTCACTTATTATCAAAACACGGTTTCGTTTTTTCATGTTTTTATTTATTTCATCAATTAAAATTGTTTTATTTATAAGATTAGTTATATTATTTAAATAAAGTTTTAAATAATTTTTATTTATATGACGTGTATCCAAGAATAAATCATATACCTTTATATTTGTGGCTAACAATTTTCCATCACTCGTCCATAATTCAGGATAATGATTTGTTTTTTCCATTAAATATATATTTTTGGCTGATATATCATAATCATTGGTAATAGAATAAAATTTATATAAAGCAAACAAAAAAAGAAGAAAAAAAACAATATATATGAAGAAAATCTTATTTATATTTAATTTTACACTTTTTTCAAACTTCTTTTCCATACTTCTTCACACCTTTTTTAGGGATATTATATCAAAAAAATACTTGTTATTTACAATAGACGTAAAAAAAAGGCTTTTTTGATGTTATAATTAGATTAAATAAATAACAAAAGGAAAAATATATGGGTGGTTTTACATTAAACACAAATAAATATTCTATATATGCAAATGCTAGAACAAATAGTACAAACGAAAAATTAAACTCTTCTTTGGAAAAACTTTCTTCTGGTCTTTCTATAAATAAAGCGGCGGATGATGCTTCGGGTTTAGCTATCGCTAATAGCTTACGTAGTCAGGGTGATGGACTTATGCAGTCTATTAAAAATGCTAATGACGCTGTTGGACTCGTTCAAATTGCCGATAATGCAATGGATGAAATGAGTTCTATATTAAATATAATTAGAACAAAATCTGTTCAATCAGCACAAGATGGACAATCTTATGCTTCTAGACAAGCTTTACAAAAAGATGTTCAAAAGCTAATGGAAGAGTTAAATAATATTGCAACTACTACCTCGTTTAATGGACAGGTGCTTTTATCAGGTGCTTTTTCTAATAAAGAATTTCAAATAGGTGCTTATTCTAATGAAACAATAGATATTACTATTGATGCAACAGATACTACAGCAATAGGTCATATACGTGAAGAAAAATATGATGTTACGCATTTGAATGGCGATTTAGACCTTAAGAAAGATGACGCGTTAGCATTCAAATTAAACGGTATTCAATTAGAAAGTGTTCAAATGGGAACTAAGAATGGACAAGGTATCGGTAGATTAGTTCAAACTATAAATAGTAACTCTAATGAATTAAAGGCAAGAGCTACATTCGATGTAGAAACAATCAGTTCACAGCCTATACGTGGCGGAGATGTTCAAAACTTAACTATAAATGGTGTTAATCTAGGAAATATAACAGGTATTTTACCTAACGATAGCGACAACAAATTGTTAAGCGTTATTAATAGTGTAAAAGATACAACAGGTGTTAATGCGTTTATCGATGCTTCAGGTCTATTACATTTAAATAGTAATGATGGTCGAGCAATAGAAGTTGAAAATATGGGTAACGTAGTTCCGCTAGAATATGAGGGACAAGCAGATTATCTTCCACCAGCAGCAGGAGACGACTTAACTATAAATGGACAAGCAATAGGAATTCCTGCAGGTTCTGATTTACAAGGCGCGATTGACGCTGTTAATGCGTTTAGTGCTTTAACTGGTGTTCGTGCAAAATCAGCTACAGTAGAACCTTCATTAGTTCCTAATAAATTAGTTTTAGAAGGTTTTATAACAGAAATTACTACAACTAATGCAAGTGGAACATTTGAAACTGGATTGGTAGATAGAGGTGACAGAACTATAAATTTTGGAACTATGAATTTAACAAGAATCGGAACAAGTGATATAATTACGGAATTTTCTGTAAGTAATTTAGAAGGTGATGCGGCACTATATACGCCACCTGCAGCGGCAGATATTGTAAGGATTAATGGTGTTGATATAACAGCAGCGGGTGGTGAAACACCACAAGCATTAGCTGATTTAATAAATGCTAGTTCGCCTTTAACTGATGTTGTTGCAACAGTAGACGTTGTAACTGGAAATTTAAAATTAGATGGCAAAGTTAACGAATTAAGCGGTTTATCAAATGTGGCTGCTATACAAGATATTAAATTTAATACAGAGTTAGCTATCGATGAAAAAATATCAAACCTCGATTTAGTTAATACAGAAGATTTATTAACAACAAGAGAAGGCGCTATGCGTGCCATGGATATTTTAGACGCAGCTATCAAGGATTTAGATTCTATTCGTTCTGATTTAGGTTCTGTTCAAAATCAATTAACTTCCACTATAAATAATATTACTATTACACAAGCCAATGTGAAGATTGCAGAAAGTAATATCAGAGATACAGATTTTGCTGTTGAGACAAATGAATTTAATAAATTCAAATTATTAAGTCAAGCCGGAACATTTGCTTTAAGTCAAGCTAATGCTGTTCAACAAAATGTGATGAAATTACTTCAATAACTGACTTATAAAAATAAATTAGCTTCTTTTTTTTCTTTAAAAAGCTAATTTGTCCCTCTAATATTCTACTTAAAAAAACAAATATTTACCCGAAAAATAAACACTTATTAAAAAAAATCGTAAAATGTTACTAAAAATGTTACTAAAAATGGTACTTTTTTTTTTATCCATATAATTAGTTCAAATAGTTTGAGAATGAATTAAAACTTTCTCAAAATATTTATTTTAAAAAAACAATTACAAAGGATTTAAAATGAGTTTTAAAATAAATACAAATTCATATGGTATATACGCAAAAGCAAGAGCGGATAAAGTTAATACGGAGTTAGGTGGTTCATTAGAAAAACTTTCTTCTGGTATGAGAATTAATAAAGCGGCTGATGACGCTTCTGGTTTAGCAATCGCTAATAGTTTAAGAACACAAGCTTCAGGTCTTAACCAAGCTATAAGAAATGCAAATGATGGTATTGGTCTTATCCAAATAGCTGATAATGCAATGGAAGAAATGGGTAACATTTTAAATGTTGTTAAAACCAAAGCTATTCAATCAGCACAAGATGGTCAGTCTATGGAGTCTAGAAAAGCACTTCAAGCAGATATCACAAAACTAATGGAAGAATATCAAAATATTTCTAAAACTACTTCTTTTAATGGAACTACATTATTAGACGGAACTTTTAACAATAAAGAATTCCAAGTTGGTGCTTATTCAAATACAACAATTGGCGTTGATATAATGTCTGTTGATGCTTACAAAGTTGGACATACAAGAGTTGAAACTACTGATACTATTACAGGTTTAGCAACAGACGGAACAGATTCTTCTACATTAACTTTCGTTGGTCGTGGTGCTGGTGGTTCTGACTTTACATTAGAAAGTGTTCAAATGGGAACAGGTGTTGGTCAAGGTATAGGTGAATTAGCAAACTCTATTAATAGATATGGAGATATGTTGGGTGTAACCGCGTCTTGGACTAATACTATAACAGGAACAGCTCCTATTGCTGCTGGTAATGTTGCTGGTTTAACTGTTAATGGTGTTGTTGTTGGTGATATAGTTGGTATATTAGATAATGATAGAGACGGTACTTTAGCTGCAGCTATTAACTCTGTTAAAGATTTAACAGGTGTTGTTGCTTCTACAGAAGGTGGTGTTTTATCTTTAAGTTCAGTAGATGGTCGTGGTATTGATATCGCTGGTTTAGGTGGTGTTTCTACATTAGCAGACGGACATACAACAGGTAGATTAACTATCAGAAGCACTGACGGTCGTGATGTTAATATTACAGACGCTGGCGCTGCTGGTGTAGATACTTCTGCTAATCAAGCTACATTAAACTTAGCAAACGTATTTAGTTCATTCACAGACGTTCAATCAGAAGCTGGTGGTGCTTATGCAAATGACCAAGATGCTAGATTTGGTCTTGGTGTTGGTCTTGGTGTTACTACAAGAGAAGGTGCTATGATGACAATGGATATAGTTGATGCAGCTATTAAAGATTTAGATAGAGTTCGTTCTGACTTAGGTTCTACTCAAAATCAAATGGTTTCTACTATAAATAATATTACAATTACTCAAGCTAATGTAAAAATAGCTGAAAGTCAAATAAGAGATGTTGATTTCGCTTCTGAAACAGAATCTTTTAATAAAAATAAATTATTAAGTCAAGCTGGAACATTTGCATTAAGTCAAGCTAATGCTGTTCAACAAAACGTTTTAAAATTATTACAATAATTTTAAACAATATATATAGGGAATTCCCTATATATTAAAATTCTAATACGCTACCTGTCATTTCTAATTTTTTTACTTCATTATTTCCGTTTTCTATCAAACGTTTTTCTTTAAAAATTTCTATTAAATTTATAATATCTCTATTCGACAATGTTATACTTGATTTTTTAACATTATTTTGTAAAAAACCATAAGTATCACTTTCTATTTCCTCAGTCAATGATAATATAGAATATACCCCTAATAACCCATAAGTATTATTCATTATGTTCTCTTTTAATTTTTCTTTTACCTCTTCCAATTTCTCAATTTTTTCTTTGGCTGTTGTTAATTGTGTTGATAAAGATATGTTTACGATTGCAGCTGGTATTTTGTTTACGAGTATCTCAGTATCACGTAATATTTCGCTTTTTAATAACTTGAAAGGCAAAAACATGGTAAGCATATTATATATATCTTCTTTTTGCACTTTTTCTATCAATAAAGTTATATTTTTAATATAATCTTCTTCTGTTTTATTCGGAGAATTTAAATTTTCTATTAAATCTAATAATTCAGCATTCTTTTTTATTTCATCTGTTATTAGAAAATACAAGTAAAAACCATGTGACTTATTAACAGTTCTTATACTATGATTTAACAATGTAATTGTATTAGATAACGTCATTAAATTTTTATCTGTTATTACGTTTAATTTATTTTCATCTTTTTTATTTTTTATTAACTTTAAAGGGAACTCGTGTCTTGTTTGTGCAATATAAAATAATCCAGTATTAGAAGGTTTTTCTTCACCATTTATATCAGAAGATATTAAACAAAGACTATCATAAACAGAGTATTCTACACCTTGAAATGTAGCATTCGTTTTACCATTATAAGATAATGGTAACCTAACAATAGAACCTTCTTTTATGATTTTATTTGATAAGGCCATTTTGCGACTTTTATCTTCTAAATGAGTTTTTTCCCATTCACGCCCATCTTTTCTACTTAATTCATTTTCGTCACAATAATTCTCTATATATTCTAATTCTCTGTCGTCATTTTCTAAATGCTGTTTTATTTTTAGTTGAAAATCTTTTTTAAGTATCATTTCCGCTTTTTCTTTTAAAAAGGTTTCTACAAAAGAACTATCTATATTCTTATGTTTGTTACTTTTTAGTTCTACTATAAAAGTAGTTCCATCTCCATTTTTTGCGAATACATAATTTGTTGGTGTTTCAGAAATTATAAAAGTTTCATTATCCTTAGATAAGAAATTCTCTATCCTAATTTCAGCGGTTGGTATTAAAAAGCTCTGCATATTTTTTCCTATTCTCTTATTTTAAGAATAAATGTAGCACAAGTTAGTTTAAAGAAATCTTAAAAATTAAATTTCTTTATAGAAAGAACCATTTATTTGTGTTTTATTTATAAGGTTGAATTTGAATTTTTTAAATAAATTCATATTTGGTGGTTTAACGCTTGTAAAGAACTCTTTTTCTGTATTAGTAATATCTTTAATATTATAATTTGCATTTCCCATTAAATAAACAGGAACCTCATGTATTAGTGCAGATATCCCTACGGTACTATTTACAGTTATACACTTTTTTGCATGTTTTAAACAGGTTGGTAAATCTACATCATATATATAGAGAATTTTTTTTTCTTCTATATTATATTTTTTCATTAGTCTTTTTATCGCTTTATTATAATCATTCTTACCTCTATCCATAGGATGATGCTTTATTACTATATTATCTGTCAAATTATAGTTTTTGTAGAGCCTAAAAAATTCTTCTATCGTTTCTTCTATACTATTGAAAGGCGAATGTTTTTTTATTTGAAAATCGCTTTCTACTTGTAAAGGAAAAAATATATATTCTTTGGATATTATCGTAGTTATATAAATAGTATGTTCTTTTTCATATAGTTTATGATATTTTAATTTAATGAAGTTTACAATTCCATAATAACCTTCTTTAAAAATAGAATTATCCCTATGGTGACTATATTTTTTATATTTGTTATTTTTTAACATCGTAAAGAAATAATAAATAGTAGCTTGTAAAGCCATATATTTGTAAGGTTTTCCTACTGATATTGGTTCTATATATTCAGATTTTAATTTTTCTAAACTTAACTCATTTATAGCTTTATATGATAAATCTAACTCAGAATTATAATTGACGCCACCTTTTTCAATTGTAATATAATTAGGTCTAAAATATCCTTCTTCGAAAACGAAAATATTTAACGAAGGTTTATTTTTTTGAATCCATTTTATTATTGCGTGATGTATTTCACGCTCGTCTCCGAGTAAAAATATAGTATCTATACCTTTACGAGATAAAAATTCGATAGTAGAAAATATTATTGTCTCGTTATTGCCAAGAAAAATAGTTCCTTCTTTCGCATAATATTCATCTCCGCCATTATATATAACTTGATAAGTATTAGAATTATGTTCTTTTTGTAGAAAATTAGAAAATTTAGCAAAAAAAGGACCCATAGGACCTTGCAAAAATAATATATTCTTATCTTTAACAACTACACTACCTATTTTTTTTACTATATTTTGAAATTCTTTCATTTAAGTCTCGTTAGTATATTGATTATTTTACGTTTAAGTTTTAAATATAAATTTATATTTAATTCTTTTGAATGCTTTATTATTTCTATTATATCGTCAGCTGTACTAAGCTCTTTTGTTAAGTTGTTGTAATAAATAGGATATTTTATATAAGAATAAGTAAAAAAATCATCTAATGACACAACTCCTCTTCTTATTTTTATATATTCCGGCATACATATATCGGTTGTAAAACCCCAACCTGAGTAAAATGGATTCCCATAACAAATAGTTTTGTTACCACGCAAAACGTTTTCAAAACCCGTCAAAGAAGTTATAGTGTGTACCTCTATATTACTATATTTAAGTATATTTATAATAGGGGTTTTATTATCTACATGGTCACAATATTTTAGAACTTCTTTTATATTTACCTTTCCTACACGATTACCAGAAGTTACATCTGGATGCGGTTTATATACTAATATATCATTCGTATTTTTATTTTTAAACACTTCTTTGATTAAATCTAAATTAGTTTTTATATTATTAGAACCAAAAATTATCGAAGCGTCATCTTCCACTTGCCCTATAATAACTTTGATAGTATTATTTTTATGTTTAGAATAGTAATCAGACTCTATATTACTTGAAATATTATATTTACTAATATTATCTTTTAGTATTTTATTTTTAATTTCGTTCCCTATTTTTTTATCTTCCATAGTTAATTTATAATCAGATATTAAGCTTTCCAAACCACTTTTTGTTCTAGGGTCGAAATATATCCCATCTTCGTCTAATATCAAAGATAAAGGTTCTGCTAAATCGCTCCCAAGAGATTTAGAACGAATAAAACCATCTTCTATTATCGTAAATTTATAATCAGGATATTCTGAGTTTATTTTTTTTAAATTATTTATACCCCAGATAATAATTTTTGTATTAGAAACTTGTTCTATTTTTCTTATATCTTCATGCTTTATAAAAAATACATTAGAATCAATAAACATTTTTTTTATAGTGTTTTGCTTCCATAATGATATATTTATAAAATAAAGGTCATAACCTTTTAGTTTAGAAATACTATTGTTATACGTATTCATTTTTAATTCTTATGTTCTCTGATTATATTTATAATACTTTTTAAGATAAATATAACTAGTAATAATAATACCAATATAGCAGGTATTAACTCCTTATTGTTTGGAAAATATGGCATATCTTCGATAGAAGGCTCTGTTATTATAGTTAGGATTTTATTCTTTTTCATAACGTCCATTTTCGTAGCTTCTAATTTTAGTATACTTTTTTGATAAATTTCAGTTTTTAATAATAAATCAGCTTCTAACTCTTTATATTGAAACAATAATTCATTTAGTGTCTTTTTAGAACCACCTACAAATAATTCTGATTTCGCTATTTTTAATTGTTTCCCTAATATATATTTTCTACTTTTGATTTTTTTCATTGTTGGATTTGATTTTGATAAATATTTACTTTTTTCTTTGAATATTAAATTTGCCTCTAAATATTTAGTTTCTAATGAAGTTAATTTAAGTAATTTTTGTTCTAAATTAAATTCTGGATTAAATATTTTATACTTTTTATGATAATCATATATACTAGCCTTAATATCTTCGATTTCTTTTTTATTTTGCTTAACTACAGTTAATATAAACTTTAATTCTGATTTTATCTTATACTTATTTAATCTATTTATTTCATTTTCTAATTCTGATATTGTAAACTTTAATATATCAGAACTTAGTATGTTATTATGAGAAACGTATGATAATTCTATAACTGAATAATCCGGATTATAAAAGAATTCTAAATTATTAAAAAAATGCTCTATATATTTCTCTTTATAGTCATCCTTAGAAAGCCTCTCATAAAAATTTGTATATCTGGAATCAGAATACATATCTTTTATTTTAAATTTATCATTTAATTTTTTTAAAAAGTATTCTGTTTTTAAAAACTCTTCTAATGATTTTATATCACGTAAATAATTTCCACTCGTTCCACCTAAACCAAGCATCGACATCGCAGCATTCATTTCTTTATTATCGTTATTCTCTAAAGCTATTATAGATTTACTCTGATACTTTTCAACTGCGATAATATTAGAGTAAGATATAATCCCTACAAATAACACTATATATGTTATTATATATTTAAATTTTAGTATGTTTTTTAATTTCAATTTATTTTCCTATTACATTTTATTATAGACTTCGATAGCATGCTCTACGTCGTCATATACTTTTAATTGCTTGTTTTCTACCATTAGTATTATATCACACATGTCACGCAACACAGAAGTATCGTGACTCACTATAATAACCTTACTCGAACTTTTTAATTCTTCTATTTTTAATTTACATTTATTTTTAAATCTCGTATCACCTACAGACAAAGTTTCATCTATAAGATAATAATTAAACTTTATAGCGGTACTTAATCCAAAAGCCAACTTTGCCTTCATACCAGAAGAATAAGTTTTTATTGGTTCATCAAAAAAATCTTCTAATTCACTAAAGTCTTTTATTTCTTGAATTAAATTATCTAATTCATTTTCTTCATATCCATACACACGGGCTATAAATTTTACATTATCTTTACCGCTAAGACTACCTTGAAAACCACCAGAAAGCGCCATAGGCCAAGAAAATGTTTTATTCGGAAGTATTATTTTTCCTTTATTAGGATTTTCTATCCCGCCAAGCATTCTAAGCAGAGTCGATTTCCCAGCACCATTTCTTCCTAATAAACCTATATTTAAATTGGCAGGTATTTTTATACTACAATCTTTTAAAATATAATTTTTTTTATGCTTCATCTGATAAAATTTAGTTACATTTTTTAATTCTATATACTCTTCTATCATTTAATCACCTTGAAAATTTCTTGATTATTTCTATACATATATAAACTTAAAGCTAAAAGAAAAAGAGTAAGTCCGAATAAATATTCATAACTAACATATTTATCATTATATTCTTTAAACCAAAAAGAACGCATTGATTCTATAAATAGTAATATAGGATTATATAAAAAATAATCACGGTAAGTAGCGGGTATCATATCCGCAGTGTAAAATATACCAGACACATAATACATAGGCTTTAATACAATAGCTGACACTTTATTAAAATCTGGAAAATATTCCTTAATAATAGCAAATATTAAACCTAAAGAAAACGAAAATATGATTAAAACTACAACTACACCAATAAAACCAAGCAATTTATCAGGTGGGTAATAGAAATTTGCTGGAACAAATACTACTAATGCGGCTAAAAAAGTTATAGTTGATACCATAACTTCAAGCAAAACACGTGCTATTATAGGGTCTATAATTTTAACTGGACTATAAGCCAACAACCCACGATTAGAAGAAACTGCGTCCATCGTCTTATTTACTATATTGTTAAATAAAAAATATGGCAATAATCCAAATAGAAGAAATATTGGGAAAGATATATTTAAAGATATCGTTTTCCCAAGTGCAGAAAATATAAAAGATAATATTAATATATGAAAAAGTGGTTCAACAAACATCCAAAAATAGCCATGCTTACTTTGCCCAAATCTTGTTTTTAATTCACGCATAAAAAATGCAAAAATAACATTAGAGAAAATAGTAAAAGAATTAGTCTTTTTTCTAACCATGATAAACCTTTTTCTTGAGTATATCACTTTTTTTTATTTTTCTCAAGTTATATAATAGAGAACAAGGTGATAATACAGATAATTCAGGTTTAATAGGTTATGTTTTATTACTAAAAATAATAGAGTTGTTGAAACCTTAGAAAAATAGATTAAAAATATTTATAATAAGTGTAAAAAGAGAGTGCTTTTTATGAATATAAAGAAAATTATACTAATTATACCAATAATATTGTTATTAAGTGGTTGCGCGAATAAACAAATACAACCAGATAATTTTAATAATAACATTGATATGAATTTGGATAAAATAAAATATCAATATAATTTAGAAAAAGAAGAAGAATTATCAGATGGTAGTATAAATTTTGAAGATTTTGAAGATTTGACAGAAAATTCTACTATAAATTTAAGAGTGGGTGATACGATTTATATCGATATTCGAGAGACTATGGACGCACAAACTAGGAATGATAATATCTTAAATAAGGAAAGTACAACTGCACTTGGTGGTGGTGGAATTACTAGTGCAAGTGGAAGTCTTCAAGGCTTCTTAGATAAGACTGTTAATCCATATGCTTCACTAGGAGTTAATACAAATTCTAAATCAACATTTACAGGCAAAGCCAATAATACATTAAAAGAAAGTTTAAGAACTAATATTACCGCATTAGTAACAGAGAAAATATCTAAAAAATTATTTAAAATAGAAGCAAAAAAAAGTATCAAACTTAATAATGAAACAAAACGAATGTTATTATTAGGATATGTTCATACTGATAACCTGGATAGCAATAATGCTATTAGTTCAGGTAAAGTTTTAAACTTACAAATTGATTATATAACAGACGGTGACATTGCCGATACAACTACAAAAGGCGGAATTAAAAGATTTTTTGACAAAATTTTTTAATTGATAAAAGGAAAACATAATGAATATAATGGTCGTAAAAGTTAAAAAGAATAAGATAATACCTATACTTAGTTCTATAGTAGTTTTATTAGCACTTATAGGTGCTGGTGGATACTATTATTTTATACAAAAAATAGAAAAACCTAAAATAGTTAAAGTAGAGAAGAAGCAAGCTATGTCGAACATAACATTTGAAATCGATAAAATCAAAAATATTTTACCAGCAAACTCAATAATAGAATTGAAATTTGAAGATAATAATATTTTTATTAAATTGAAAAACGGTAGTAATATAGAAGAACTAATAAGTAGATATGAGAATATGTTGAAAATTAATTATAGAAAGGAATATATCATGTTGAAAATCAGAAAGAAAGAAATAAAACAAGATGATACAAAGAAAGAACAATTATATGATTACCTCCTAAATAAAGAAGTTCTTATAAATAGAAAAGAACCAGAAAAAAGCGAAAAACTAGTAGAGAGATATTTTTAATATATATTTAAGATGTTTCATAGTATAATGCCACTATGAAAAAAAATAAATTAGAAAGAATTATTATAGCTAGTGCGTTAATTATTTTTATAATAATAATAGACATATTAGCCTATATTGAAAATAATAAATTTACAAGTGTAGAGGTTTCTATTATTCCTAAATTAGAAGTAATACCTATTAAAATAGAAATAAATACTATAAATAAATTATTAGCCATCGACAAAAGTCTATTTATATCGTATATAAATGGTGCAAAAAACAAAACTATAAAAAATTTAATAAAAGAAGAACTTGAAAATGAATATTACTATTTATTAAATAATAGTGTCCCAAATGATATAGTAAGAGACGCACTAGAAAGCTCTATTTTATATGTATTTACAACTGATAAGAATAGAATGATTTTCAAGAATAGTATAGACTATAGAACTAGAATTAAAAAAATAACCTCTATGCTATTAGCTATTGCTAAAATAGAGACAGGTATCCAATTTAAGTATAATTACCGTATTTTTTCAAGAACAGGTGCATATGGTAGATATCAAGTTATCCCTACAACTTTGACGTCGATAGCGTTAGAATTAGAGTTAAAAAATATATTGAAATTTAGTGAATTTAAATATGAAAAAGAAAAAACCTTTTTTCAACTATATCAAAAATATTCCAAGAATGATTATTTTTTATATAAAGATAAGCTAGTACAAAAAATTGTTCAAAATGTTCAGACTAATAGATATTTAAAATTTTGTAAGATGATGAATAAGAAATATGATTTCTTTTTAAATAAAAGACTCAATCATATGAAATACAGTAATAAAAATACATTTGAATTTTTAAACAAGCAGTTGAAAAAGAATACTTATAGTAGATATGACTATTCTAGCAAAATATTAGACTTTATGCGCGACCCTGTTAATCAAGGCTATGTTAGCCTTTTTATTCTTGAAGATATTTATAATAGAGAAAATAATAAATCAAATAACGAAGCAGTTTTAGTCTTTAATACCTTGAAATATTATAATAACGATAGACGAATAGTTTCGAATAAAGAATATAGAAATATATATGCAGATTTTTCTTCTAAGGTTTATTATTCTTATTTACAGTAATTTATTATTTTTTTATTAAATTAGATAAATGTAGATTTTTATCATCGTGATAATAATCTAATTCTAATTCTTCGCCTAAACTATTCTCGTATTCAATTGAACCAGATAATATAAATGAACTACGGTTATGTAATAAATCAAAATTATTTATTTCATTTAATATAAAAATATCCCTTTCATTAGAACTTAGATGATTTATTAAATTACTTTTCTCTATAAGAGTAATCCATATAGTTATAATACTATTTTTTATTTTATATAATTCTTTATAACTTTTTGCAATTCCAAATATATAACCAGATATGTTTTTTAACATCTCTTCATTATTGATGTCTAAATCTTCAACTTCTATAACATTGTTTATATACTCTATTAATTTTTTAGTTTTGATAAGGCACTCCTATTTAATTTATTATAGCATTATACCTTAATTTTAATATTCTTTTAAGTTATTTTTTTATATAATAAACAAAAAGGTTTAAAATGGAATATTTGAATACAGAGCATAAAATAAAAGTAGAACTAGATATTGGAATAGCCGAAATTACTATCCTAGACAAAAAAAATCAATTACAAATAAAAGAAGATATAGATAATTTAGAAGGTGCTTCACTTATGAAGTATATTAATGGATTAGTTGCCATAAATGCTATAGTAGTGGATTAAAATAACAGCAATATGATAATACTTGATATTATAGGCATAATTGCATTTGTTATTAGTGGATTTATATTATCAGTTAAAAAAAAATTAGACCTCTTAGGTATTATTAATATTTCTATCATTACTGCATTAGGTGGTGGTGTAATAAGAGATATTATTTTAAAAAAAGAAATATTTATTTTTGCTAATTTATATCCATTAACCGTCTCTATTCTTACTATAGTTATTTTGTTTTTATTTTTTAAATTTAATAAAAAACTTTTTATTAAAGATAATAATAATATTTTTAACTTCTTCGATGCAGTAGGTCTATCTACATTTGCATATTATGGAACAATTATAGCATTTGAACATAATTTGAATATATATGGAATTGTTTTTTTAGGGACATTAACAGCTGTCGGCGGCGGCGCGATTCGTGATGTATTATTAAATAGAATTCCAAATATTTTTAGAAATGATTTTTATGCTAGTGTCGCCGTAATAATATCTTTGCTAGAGTATTTTAATTTAAAGTTTAATTTACTAAACGAAAGCTCTTTTTTGTTAATAATAGTAGGAGTTGTTATACGGTTATTTGCAATCCATAAAAAATATGGATTACCTATTTTAAAATATTAAATTTCTAGAATTTTTGACCAAAACTAAATATAAAATTAGCTTCACGGTCTTTACCCTCTTCGAACAATAAAGGTTTTGCATATAATATTTTAAGGGGTCCCATAGGCGATACCCATTCTATTCCCGCACCATAGCCACCTTTCTTTATTTCCGTTACAGAATCGTTACCTATCATTCCATAATCTAAAAAAGCAACTGCTCTTAACTTTTTCCCCATTATAGCGGTACTAACTTCTACCGTATTTGTAAAGGATAATTTTCCACCTATTAAAACGTTAGGGTCATCTAATTTCCTTGGCGATATAGAAAAATCTTCATAACCACGAACACTTCTATCACCACCTAAATATATTCTTTCAGATAATGGCAAGAAACCACTGTCATAAAGATAATTTGATACATTTTTATATCTAAAAACAGTGTCATGATTAAATATATTCGTTAGATTTAGGTAATAATTAAACATAAATCTATTTTTAACAAATTCTGCATCACCACCTAATCCAGCAGTTTCAACTGAAAAACTAGAAATAATTCCCTTATTTGGAACATAATAATCATTTGTGTTATTGAATGACACAGTTCCCACAAGAGAACTTTTTGTATATGTTTGTATATATCTTTCATCTATCGGCGCAGTTGTTATTATATCAGTGTAACCCGTATCATTATACATATAACCTAAATAACCAGATACATATCTATTTATCTTCTTACCCAAACCAGTTGTGAAACCTAATGTATCAACTGTATAATCGTTATAGGCTATATTACTATTGTATATAGACATATTCCCACTATAATCACTATCATTTAATCTAGGGTTTTTCACCGATAAAGAATAATTAGAGGTCTTTTGTGATTTTTCTAATTTTAAGCCGGTTTCTATACCAGAACCAAAAATATTTCTATCGGTTACAGATAATGTCCCCATTAAACCACCATAAGAACCATAACCACCACCAACTTGTATAGTTCCTGTTTTAGTTTCTTTTGCTTTTACAATTAAATCTATTTTATCCTTACTTACTCTTTTTTGGAAAATTTGTACATTTTCAAAAAAACCAGTTCTTTGTAAGGCCTCTTGACTTTCTATTAAATCTAGCCTATTAAATAAATCACCAGGCGCTAAATATAATTCACGCCTTATAACAAAATCCAAAGTTCTACTATTACCATCTATGATTACGTCATTTATAAATACTTTTTCACCAGCTTCTACTTCAAATAAAATAGAAATACTTTTAGTTTTCTCATCTTTTTTTATTTTAGGAATTATATTTACAAATGCATACCCTCTATCCCCCAACTTATTTTTGATAGTTTCTATAAAACCTTGATATTTCTTTAAATTAAAATATTCATTTTTCTTATAATCCAGAGTAGATAATAGTTCTTCCGACATAATAGAAGAAATTTGAATATCTGCTATTTTATATTTAAAACCTTCATATATATCAAAAGTAAGAGAAATCTCTTCGTCTGAAATAACTTCTTTATTAACGTTTATAACGTTCGCATCTAAATAGCCCTTATTTAGATAAACCTCTTTTATCCTATCTTTATCTTTTGATAACTCAGTTTCTTTGAATTTACCATCATTGAAGCCCCACATCCATCCAAAATAATCTTCTTCTTTATTGAAAATACTTTCTTCCAAATCTTCTTTTTTAACCGTATCATTACCTTTGAAATCTAATTTTATTACTTTCGCAATTATACCTTTCGTAACTTCTATGGAAATAGCGACATTGTCTTCGTATTTTTCTTTTATTATATTCACTTCGCTTTTAACATAACCTTGTTGAGACAAATCATTTAAAATCACTTTTTCTATATCTTGCATTTTCTTTATAGAATAAAAATCACCTAATTTTAAATTGATAAACAGTAAGAATTCCTCCATCGCTATATCTTCTTTATAACCCTTTACAACAACAGACACAATAGGAGACTTCTCTATGAATTTAAACTTTATACTAGTTCTCTTTTCATCTTTTTCTATAAAAACTTTTTTAAAATAACCTTCTTTTTCTAATTTTTTAATAGCGACGTCTATCTTTGACTTAAAATCTTTATTTAATTCTATATTGTCACTAAGACCCGTTATTCTTTTTATACTTTTTTCACTAAGATAACTAGAATGACCATATTCTATCTTTACCTGTTGCGCGTTTAATGCACTAAAAGCAAAAATAGAACTCAATATTATTTTATTTATTTTCATCGTGACCCTCCGATACTATATTTTTTCCAGATGGTATAAAATAACCTATCCAACCAGAACTACCATCACCTTCAAAAATTCTTCTATATAAAGGTGATTTTGGTTTTTCTTCCTCTGATAAATTTATATTACTAGCTAAAAATTTTTCTGTATATATATTACTAGCCTTATCTTTCCCTATTCTTTTATACAAATCCGCGATATCTTTATCAAAAAAAGATTTTTTGATAATTAACCTTTTTTCTATTTGCCTTATGTCCTCTATATAATTAGAAGTAGAATACATTTTTTTAAACTCTTTTATATTATCTAACAAATCTATATATTTTGCTTGTAGCCTATTAGGTAATGTCAATAATTCAAATCTTGCCTTTATCAAATAAAATAAAATCAAATCTTCATCTTCTTCCGTTATATATCTATTGCGATGATTATCTATAAAAAACATCACTTCTTCCCATTCTTTATTATCTATTAAAGTTTTGATTATATGTCTAGATATGTCAGGTATTGAACTAGAACTTCTATGTTCGTTCGAAAAAATAAGAAAATCAGTCTTTAATTTTGAATACTCTTTTTCTTTTAAATCAACCTCTATATTCTTTTCCCAAAATTCAAATGATTTTTTATAAGGTGTTTCTACCTTTTTGTTGGAACAAGCACTCGTGAATAGTGCAACAGCACCAAATAACAATATATTTAATTTAGTTTTCATTTATTTTCCTTATTTGTTTTTTATAGCATAACCAATTACGGTTATTTTTACTTTCTCTACACCTTTATTGTATATACCTAACTCTTTTGCTGCTGCCTTAGATAAATCAATAGAGCGACCATAATTATATGGACCTCTATCATTTATTCTTAAAGTAATAGTTTTATTATTTTTTAGATTAGTAACTTCTACAATAGTGTTTATAGGATAAAACTTATGTGCCGCCGATATCTTATTCATATCATATATTTCGCCACTAGCAGTCTTCCTTCCATGAAATGGCAAACCATACCAACTAGCTAAACCATATTCTGTATGCCCAACTCGAGGTATAAACGGTTTATACATTTTTCCACGCACTATATATGGGCTTTTCTTTTTTAAATTAGATTTATTATATTGTGAATAATATAATTTTTTATTAGATTTTGGTTTTACATTTAAATTTTCATATTGTTTATTACTACAACCAGAAAATAAAAAGATATTACCAAATAAGAAATACATTGCTTTTTTCATTTTTTACCTACATTTAAGTTTATGCGTTATTTTACCATAATTTTTTTAACAGTTCTAACTATTGTTATTTTTATTTATAATATTATTAAAAAGGACATTAAATGAAGTTAATTTTATTGATATTCCCAATTGTTTTATTCTCTAGCGAAATAACAGTAATTCAGCAACTGGATAAAAAAGTAAATAATAAAGTAAAAAGACAAATAATAGAAACAAAAAATGTCGAGATAAAAGAAAACTTAGTGTATTCAAATGAATATAAAGATAAATATATATCAACTCTAATATATAATATTAAAGCTACAAATGAATTGCTACAAAAAATATATCAAAATAAAGAAGACTTTTTTAAGCACTATCAAGATATATCTAAGCTTATTCATGACAATGGAAATATTTATGATGGAATCAGATATTATGATACTTCGTTTTATTTACTTAATAAAAAAACTTTTGATATATATAATAGATTAAGTTTATTGCTTTTACAAAAATTTGATTATTATGATAGAAATAATATAGATACTGAAGAACAATTTTTAATGTTAGAAGAATTAGCAAATTTAATTGGTAAATTTAAGAATGAATAATAAAATATTATTTTTCATTCTACTTCTAAATCTAGAAGCTAAACCATTTATAAGCGTTTACAACAACAAATTATGTATTTTAGAAATTAGTAAAAATCTACATATTGAAAAACAAGGCATCTGTCCTAAAATATCAGAACTTAGTTATTTCTTTAATCATTCTATGGATATAGAAAAAGTGATAAAAAATAAACCAACCTATATATCTGACAAATTTAACAATGATAATAAAATAATTCCTTATTTTGGTCAATATTTTAATTTTATTGACACTACAATGTATTTTGAAGTTAAAAAAGAAGAACGCGATAACAGATTGATATTCATATTATTAAAGAACCAAATTATATATATAAAAAATAATATGTATATCTTTAATAGATTAAAGTATATAAATAATACACTTTACATTGCTATAAATCAATTTAATTTTAAAAACAATTTAATATCTAAAAAATTATATAAAAAAATATCTGAAAATGCTAACAATTTAGTTTATATATATGATAATGACTTTTAGTTTACAAAAACCCCATCCTGAAAAGTAATTGTTAATTCGGAAGGATTATTGATAATATCTATAACCTTCTCTAATAATTCATCTTCATATATACCATCTATGGTTATATTAAGCTCCATAAAGTCGCCACTTAAATATTCTGCTTCTTCCTCTATTTTTTCCATTAGTAAATCTGGATAATCAGTTTTATTCATTACATATTTCTCTATTTCTAAAAAATCTTTTGAATGAACTAGTAACTCATATATTTTATTTGATACCCTAAAAGATATAGGTGAAAAATCGCCGTCCTCTATTATTACTCCGTCATCTACTATTTCGTAATTTAGTGTTATCGTTATTGTTTTATTCATTTTCTTCCCTTAATTTTTTTATTCTCATTAGCGCATAATCATAATCTTCTTTAGTGTCTATACCAATAGGTGCCTCTTCTGTGAATATCATGTTTATATTATAGCCTTCGTATAAGAAAGTTAGTTGTTCTAATTTTTCTTTCTTCTCTATAGCAGATATAGATAATTTTGCTATTTTATTTACAAATTCTTTTTTATATCCGTATAATCCAATATGTTGATTATATGAATACATTTTGTCTTCTTCTTTATCCCTAATGAATGGTATTAAACTACGTGAGAAGTATAGAGCATTATTATTCTTATCTAATACCACCTTAACATTATTAATAGACTTGGCTGTATTTTCGTCTATGTTATGATAACAAGATACTATATTATTACCTTCTAGCAGTGAAAGAAACATTTTATCTATTAGTTTAGGTGATATAAAGGGTTCGTCACCTTGTAAATTTATTATATTGTCAGTCTGTGAGAACTTATTTTTTGATGAAACTTCAGAAATTCTAGAAGTTCCTGATTCATGTTGAGAACTTGTCATTATGACATTTTTAGTAAAAGTTAAACAATGTTCGTAAACTTTATCATTGTCCACTAATATAAAAATAGAATCTTTTAATTCTGATTTTAGTGCATTCTCATAACAATGTTGGATTATAGATTTCCCTTCTAGTTCCATAAGAACTTTCCCTGGTAACCTACTAGAAGAATATCTAGCTGGTATAAAAATTATGTTTTTCAAAAAAATTCCTTGATTTTGAAAAACTATACCTTTTTTATTCTTAATATATTCTTAAGGTTGGATTAACAACAACGAAACTGTTTTATTGCCTACTTTTGCTTGAAACATAATTTGTTCTTCGTCATACTTATCTGTTGCTGTTTTTATATTTGCTTCTAATTTTTTTAATTTATCTAAGTCAGTTTCATTAAATAAAAAATCTTTTTCATCACATATAGGACATATAGTTAAATCCCTTTTTTCATTAAAGATAATTTTATAGTCCGCAATGTAATTTACATCTTGTGTATCATGATATTCTTTTAATTTTTGTGTTGCTATAGATAGTTTTTTAATATAATAGTCTTTACTAATAGTTGACTTACAATTAGGACAACCTTTCGTAGAAGATTTTTGTGTTTCAAATCTCTCTATAACTTTTTCTGGGTAATTGCTATAATTTTCTACACTTTGATTTAATTTCGTAAAAAGTTCAAGATATACATTGGATTCTGTGAAATCCTCTAATGGCTCTTGATATTTTGTTATAACATTAGTATATACCTGAGATATATCTTTTAAATATTCATTAGCATCTTCTTCTGTTGGAAATAATATATCCTTAGATATAATTTCTTCCAAACCATATTCAGATTTTAATTCTTCTAACCCTATTTCTTTTTCTATTTTTATAATTTTTAATTCCATTTTTTCCTCTTTTTATATAATATTCTTTATTATAAAGTTTAAAAAAAATATTATTATTTTTTAATATACTTTATTTTATTTATAATAGATTCAAAATAAAGTAAGGATATATAGTGAAAATAAAAATATTAGGATTATTGATATTAACAATTACAGGATTATCAGCGTTTCAAGAAACAAAATATCATCCAAATAGAAATTTAAAAAATATTACTAATTATTATGAAGATAAAAAACAAGGTATAGAACAAACTTTTTATAAAAGTGGTAAAATTAAAGAAATTACAAATTGGGACAATGATAGAAAAAACATTATTTATCATTATTTTTATGAGAATGGTGATTTAAGACTTATAAAGTATTATGATAACAATAAAATAATAAAAACTTTAAAATATTACAAAAGAAATAAAATTATTATTGAAATATTTTTTAATAATAAAGGCGAAGTAAAATACGGATTCAGATATAAAAATAATAAAAAATTTAAATTAAATAAAACAACTATTACAGAATTTGACTTTAAGGTAAATTATGAAAAATAAAAAAAACTTTATATTTTTTATATCTTTGTTTAATATCTCTAGTATATATGCGAATGAACCACAAAAAATAGAGAATGTTATAAAGTTGGACAAAAATATTAGCAATAATGATACATTATTTAATTATATGGCCAATTTAAACGGAGAATTTTATAAATATCATCAAGAATTTAAACTTTATTCCAAAAATTATATTTTTAGTAGTCCAGAACATTTGAAGATAAAAAAAATGGTTTCTAAGTTGGAAAAATCTTTTAATATATCTAAATTTAATTTATTGAATAAGCTTATCTATAAAGATGAATATATTTTAAATAAGCTTAATATACTGCTAAATGAATATAAAGTTATTTTAGAGTATTACAAAGAATACAGCCTTCTATGTAAGTTGAAAATTGATAAAGATATAGAAATACAACGGTCTATTATTATCAAAAATATCAATAGTAAATACTTATTAATAGACACATATTCACAAAATATTAAATTCTATACCGAAAATATTAAAAAAAATATAGTTGACGATAAAAAAGTAGACCATTCTATTGTAGAAAATAACAAGAGAATTTATCAATCAGAATTAGATATGCTTTTACATAATTTACTTAAAACCCACAAAAGAAAAGATATATTTATTGATATTAAAGAACATGAAAAAAACCTAAAAATTATAAATAAATTATTAAAAATAAATATAAACACCAATGTCAATGATTGTTTAATTAACATTAATAACTCTATAAGTGAGTTATATGAAAATTATGTGGAGTACAATAAGATAAAACTAGAAAAGAATAATCAAAGCGAATTGAAATTTATTTTATCAAATATAGATATTAATTTTAATATCACATATGAGTATATTGATAAATGTAAAGGTCTAATTAGTGAGTAAAGAAGATATCAAAGAACAATTGTTATTCCTTCGTAATAGGATATCTTATTTAAAAGAGAAAGTTATAAATAAAACAAAAAACTATTACACGCATATTAAAACCTCTATACATATTTTTAAAAAAAAAATAAAATTAGAAATAGAAGAAACCAATGAAATGGTTGAATTGATTTTAAAAAAAGTAATTTTAGGAACCGCCACAGAAGAAGAAATATCTTTTATTAAAAATAAAGGGGTAAATGTAGTTAAATTAGTTAGCAGCGGGAGTATCATAGCCTTACCTGGTGGCATAATTATAATGATTACGCTGCAAAAAATTATAAAGAGAGTTTTTAACACAGAAATATTACCAGATACATTCGTTAATAAAAGTGAAGCAGAACTTATCAATGATAAATATGATAAGTATGCTAAATTTATTTCACATATTGAAATAATAGATGAAACAAGCAAAGGTTATATCAGTCCTATTTTTGATATTGAAAAAATTTATATTAAATCATTTAAGTATAATGAACGAATTTATATTATGCGTAATGATAAAGAAATCGAAGATAATGAGCTTATATACTTTAAAACAAAAGAATTAAATGATTATTTATTAGTTTTAAAAAGATATATATATAAAAATAATATTAAATAAAGAAATAATATGATATTATATCAATATGGAAAATATCAATAATAAATTTAAAAAATACAATACAATTTACACTACCTCTTTCGGAATCTATAAAAATCAAATTATTAGAAATGTCCTTTTAAATAATAAAAAATTTAAATATATTAAGTCAAAAAATTTACATAAAATTAAGATAAAAAAAAACATATGTTTTATAGGGTGGGGAAAAAAAGACAATACATTGGTTGGATATGAATATTGTAATAACAACAATATACCATACATTAGAATGGAAGATGGATTTATTCGGTCTAATGGTTTAGGTGTTAGCGGTGCACCTTCTATGTCCTTCACTATAGACGAAAGTGGTATTTTTTATGATGACGTTAACGGAAGTGATTTGAAAAAAATTATTTATTCACAAATATTAGATAAGACAGAAGATATAGAATATATCCATGATACTATCAAATATATAACTGATAATAAAATATCTAAATATAATAATATTAAAACGTCTAATATAAATAGTTTATCTTTATCTGATAAAAAAAATATTATTATAATAGGTCAGGTCGATAATGATATGTCTTTAAAATACGGTTTAGTTGATAATAATAATGTTTATTTTGATATTATTGAATATATAATGAAAAATAATAATAATTTTAATATTTATCTTAAATTACACCCCGATATTTTAAGTGGAATTAAAAAAAGTTCTTTGGATTTAAACAAACTTCTTTCTTTGAAAGTTAATTTAATTACAGAAAATTATAACCCTATCGAATTACTAGAAAAATTTGATGAAATTCATGTTCTTACATCACAAATGGGGTTTGAAGCTTTATTGATTAATAAGGTGGTTCACACTTGGGGTGTCCCTTTTTATTCTGGTTACGGACTAACAACAGACCATAACACTTATTATCTAACAAATAATAAACCTAAAAAGACGATAGAAGAAATTTTTAAGTCGATGTATTTTGATTATACTTTATATGTTGATTTAGATAATAAATCTATTACAAATATAGAGAGAATATTTGCCAGAATTAAGAATTTTACGGTAGAAAAAAAAATATTTAGTAAAATAATCAATTTTTTTGTTAAATAAGTGATTTTTTTATTTATTTCTTTATAATAATTTAGTAAAGGCTATAAAAAGCCTTGAAAAAAAAACTCAATTAAGGAAATAAAATGAGAAAATTATCTAAAATTGCTGCTGCGACACTAGTTGCTGCAACTATGACAACTGGTGCATTTGCTGCACAATCACTAGGAACTATCAGTTCAACTGTTGAAGTTATCGCTGCTTTAACAATTACAGAAACTAATGCTATGGACTTCGGCCAAATCGTAACTTCTGAAACTGCTGTTCAAACAATAGCTGCTCCAGCTGACTGTACAAATGCTACTGCTGTTACTGCTGGTAATGGTGCTGCACAAATTACAAATGCTTCTGCTGGTCAAGCGGTTAACGTAACTGTAACTTTTCCTGCTACACTAGATGATGGTGGTGGTAATTCAATTACCTTACAAAATGGTACTGCTTCATACTGTGATACAGAATCTGGTGCGGTTGTTGATGTAACTACTGCTGCTACTGCTGTAACACTTGTTGCTGATGCTGGTGGTAATGAGAACATTATCTATACAGGTGCTGAAATAGCTCCAGATGGTACACAAATTGTTGGTACCTACAACGGAACTATTGACGTTCAATTAGATTACTAAGAATAATCCAATCAAATAAACAATGGCTTTAAGCCATTGTTAAATATTTAGAATTCACTTCTTTTCCACATTTTGTTTTAATTATAATTTCACCGATATCGTTAGCATAACCATCTAAAACAACAATTGATTTCCCAGATAAACCATTCGGCTCTTCACTATTTACTTTCATTTTTTTATCCATTGATACCATTAAATTAAACTCTCTTACTTGCTTCTTATTATTTTTCATTATAGAAGAATCCTTTATTTTTAAATTTTATTTGATAATAATAACAAAAAAAACCTTAACTCATTCTTAAACTATGCTATAATTATAATAAAGGAAATATCGTGGAAAATAATACTTATATTATAGAAAGAGCAAATAAAATTATCAAAATATGTGAAAATGCCTCAAGAGACTCTTTTATAACAGATTACCTTAACAAAATCACTTTTTTCTTAAAAGAAAATATTACAGAAGGTAATCTTAATAAGAAAAATATTTTACAAGGTATAAAATTAGCTAAAAAAATACTATCCCTAAATGATAGTATAGTAGATGAAAAATTAACTTTGAATGTAAGTCTAGATGATATAATATCTATAAATAATATATCAGACTTGAAAATTATAGACAAAGAAATCGAAACAGAAACATTAATGGTTAATAAATTAGAAGATATTGAAAAAAAACCTACCAATATTTTAGTAATAGAGGAAGAAATAAGCATAACAGATAATAATTTAGAATTTGATTATAATACACTGGAAGATAAAACAGAAATAGATTTTAAGATAGATAATAAAATATATCTTAAAATCTATGAAGCTATTAGTACGGCTATTATTTATAAAGTAGAAGTTAAAAACATAACTTTTAACTATATTTTAGGAGTTACCCATTTAAATTATATTTATAAAGAATTTAAAACACATGCGATAGAACAATTAAATAAATTCTTTTCTTTATTATTAGAATTATTATTATTACCATTAAGTATACAAGATTTAGAAAACAAAAAAAAGAAGATATTAGAAGAAGTTACGAGTAACAATAGTTATATAAAGCAAGATATTAAACGTTCTTTATTATCAATAGAAAGCAATCTAGATTCACACAATATTCACAAAGACCACTTAATTGAAGAAATAAACTTTTTTATAAATATTAAAAAATTATTAAAAAGCAAAAGGAAAATAAATCATAATTCATATTTGAAATATTTATTCATTTCTAGTTTTACCTTAAATCTTTATATGTTATATTTGATAAATAATTATATCTTTATTCTAACGAATCAATATTAGTAGATACAAAATCGATTAACATATAGTAAAAAAGTTCGCTTTTACTTTTTAATTTCCTTCCAATTTGTTTCTCTATAATTATCTTTGCAGATTCATATAATTCTTGACCCTCATCGTCTATTTTAAAAGTATGACTATTCTTTTTTGCATTTTCTTTTACGCCGGTATTTCTAAATATCTCTTGTATTTGTTTTTTATCTTGTAATATTTTTTTAATATCACTTTCTATTATTATATTGTTAGTTTTAAAAAAGAATTTTAAATTTTTAATTTCTAATATATTGTATTTAGTTTCATATTTTGTGTTAAAAGAATATTCTTCTATTAGATTTTTAATAGCATTTCTTGTAAGAGAAGTTATTTCTATCAATTGTTCTTCTATTTTTACTTTAGATAAACCCATTTCCAATTGATTTTCTATGATTTCACCAATTTTTAATCTTTCCATCTGTATATTCTCTATTTTTTTATTTATTTCTGATACAAATTTTTCCTCTTCTTTTTCTTTAATAACTTCATCTAAAAACATTTAATTTCCTATGTATATCGTATTTTTTTTATTATATATAATATTAGCTTAATATAAAATAAATTGTTAAATAAAAAAGAATTATATAGAAATTATAAAATTAATAATAATTTAAGTATTTTTATATTATAATACTGTTATCAAAATAAAAACAGGAGCACTACTATGAAATCTACAACATTTAAAACGTTTAAATCATTTTCGAAAACATATTATAGATGTAGTAGTACGACGGCTCCTCCCTGTTGAAGAATATAAAAAAATAAATTCTTTAACAGGGGGGGAGCGAGAAATCGTTTTCCCCTTTTTTTTGGTCAATTTTTTGTAAAACAAAACACATATGCGCTCTTAGCTCAGCTGGATAGAGCAACGCCCTTCTAAGGCGTAGGTCAAAGGTTCGAATCCTTTAGGGCGCACCAAAAATTTAAGCTGGATTAGCTCAGTTGGCTAGAGCAGTTGATTTGTAATCAACAGGCCGTGGGTTCAAATCCTACATCCAGCACCATAATGGTGATGTGGCCGAGTGGTTTAAGGCACTTCCCTGCTAAGGAAGAGTAGTTCATAGAACTACCGTGGGTTCAAATCCCACCATCACCTCCATTTTTTAAAATGGGTAGTTAGTCAAGTGGCCAACGACAGGAGACTGTAAATCTCCCGCTTTTATGCTTCGGTGGTTCGAATCCACCACTACCCACCATTTAAAGTAAAAACGCTGGATTAGCTCAGTTGGCTAGAGCAGTTGATTTGTAATCAACAGGCCGTGGGTTCAAATCCTACATCCAGCACCATATAAAATTGCTTCGATAGCCAAGTTGGTAAGGCATGGGATTGCAAATCCCTGTATCAGGAGTTCGAATCTCCTTCGGAGCTCCAATTAAATCTGTAAAACATATACATTATTAATGTATGGCATAGGGTATGGTAACTCCATAAAATATTTTTTATTATCTATTTCTATAATTATATCGTTAATCGCATTCTTTTTTATTTCTAAATCATCTTTTTTATTATATTCTTTTTTATTGACATACACCCTTCCATTAGCCTCGGTATATATATGTTTATTTATATTGTCATAGATATTGGAAAATATAATAGGTTTTATAGCATTCCCTTTTTTTAACTTACCATTGTAATTATAAACTTCTACGCCGTCTAAATTATATGCTTTGATTGAAATATTACCACTTTTCTTTGTTACAAATCCTAAATTGACAATAGCATTTTCCCACAATTGGTAATAGTTGTAATTAGAATATATAGTTTCTGGACTTAAAGGTTTGTCTTTACATACTTCACTTGGGTCATTATACCAAGTTTGATAACCAGGAACATCTTTTTTCTCCGGTTCCATAGAAGGGAATAAAATGATATTATTTATATTTAAATTAGTGGATTTATAGTGTGTTCTATTAGATAAAGTTTTTTTAGGTCTAAATTCTTCACGTTCATTAGCAAGCATAAAAGCATAAATATCATTATTCCCTATATCAAATGTCTCTTTGAAATTTACTTCGCCGTATATTTGAATACTCTCTACACTTGAACCAGAGTATTCAAATCTTTTTTCAGGATTATGCATTTGATAAGCCTTTAATAATTGTGTATCACTTGTATTCATTTTGATAACAAATAAATCGTCGTCCAAACTCCCTTTCATTGTCATTTGGAATTCAGAGTAAGAGTTCGCAAATAAATTTAATGCGTATAAAAACGCTAATAATATTTTCATATTTATCCTTTTATTATATTATAGCATTTTAAGAAGAAATTAAGTAATACATTATTATTATTATTATTATATAATAAAAGGATAATAAATGGATTTCAGTAATATTCCCGAACTCTTTAGGTTTACAACTGCTGGCGCTAAGCATAAAGACACTATCGTTTCTCTGAACAATATATCAAAATGGCATAGATTTAATGCCAGTAGTATTAAAAACTTCTATAAAGAAAGTATAACAGTATGGCAAATACCAGACACAAATACAAAATATGAAAAATTATTTATAGAATTTCACTTATTACGGCATAATAAAAGGGTTTTGGATAGTGACAATTTAGGATTTATTATAAAATGGACGATAGACGCGATAAAAGAAAAAGGTTGGGCAATTGATGATGACCAAATTACTTACATTGTTTTCCCTGCTATTTTAGATAGAACTCTTCAAGACACATCTATAGAAGTTATAGTGAGAAATAATAACTAATATGTCTAAAAAACTTAAATTATATGGATATCAAGAGATAATAACAAAAGATTTGTTAAAGGTGCTTAAAACACGTGATGACGCACTATGTACGGCATCTATGGGAGCTGGAAAATCTGTGATTATTATGGCTTTAACAGAAATCTTTCAAAATGAAAAAAAAACCATAGTTATATTAACAAATATATCTAGATTGATTTCACAGTTATCCACGCATTTAGAAAATTTTGGTATAGAATTTAATGTCATTAAATCCAAAGAATACGTTATTGATAATAACATTAATGTTTGGCTAGTAATGGAACAAAGTTTTCATCCAAAAAAACAAGCAGAACTAAATCTAAAAAATATTGATATCTTAATTAAAGATGAATTCCATATCGGATACAATCAAAAAAGGTATAATCAAATTATAGATTATTTAGCGCCTTCCAAAATAATTGCATTTTCCGGTACACCTTTTGATGAAAAAGGATATTTATTAGAAGGGTTTGATGATAATAATATCGTAAGACATGCACAGCCTCAAGATTTGATTAAAGATGGATTTTTAGTACCTTTAAAATATTTTATTCCTAAGTGGTCTGAGAAAATAGATTATTCTGGTGTAAAAATTACAGGTAACGATTATTCAAATGAAGAATTGAATGCAGTTTTAAATAATTCTACACATTTAGAACTAACAATCCAATCTATGAATCTTATGAACGCTAAACGTAAAAAAACACTTGTCTATGCTAATGATATACAACACGCAACCAACGTTTTTAACAGACTTATATCAGAAGGATACAAAGTAGGTATTATTCATAGTAAAAATAAAGATTTAGAAAATGAAGAATATTTAGAAAAGTTTTCCAAAGATAACAGTGATATTGATTGCTTAGTTTCTGTCAGCAAACTAACAACTGGATTTGACGAACCAAAAGCAGAGTTATTAGTCTTACTTAGACCTACAAAAATATTGCGATTATACCTTCAAATTGCATTTAGAGTTGCACGTATTTATAAGGGCAAAAAATATTCAGAAATTTTAGATTTAGCAAAATGTGTTGCCACTCATGGATTCGCTGAAGAATACAGAAATTATATACTTAAAGGGGATAAGGAAAATTTAAACAAAGAAAAACAACGAGTCGAAAAAAATGTTATGTTAGATGTTATAGATAGCAAAGACGATATAACACCAGGTATTATCAATAGTGTTGTTGTAAAAGTTAAATTAAAAGAATTAAAAATAAAAGAACTTAATTTAGAATATGAAAAATTTAATAAACTAATGATTGTTTTCGGAAGCACTATGGATTTGGACATTATTATTCATATAGGATTTGAGATAAATAAAAGAACGCATAATATATTATATAAAAAAAATGACTTAGAATTATTGATTTGTAAACTTAAAGATAGAATAGGAAATAATCATAAAGAAATAACTATTGTCAAACAGGACATTCAAGCAGCAGTGAGAAATAAAAAAGATTTATTTAATATTCTACTTTAAAATCTATACTACCAACATATATACCTACTTTTTGCGAAATAGGTATATTTATAAGACCGGTCCAATTTATTAAGTTGGTAGTAGCAGTATCTTCACGCCCTAAAACATTTTTTGTAGGAGAAGCAAATTGGTCAGGTGCATTACTTGGTCCCTGACACCACCAACTATCAATAGTTAATGCCAATAATGTGATTCCATCTGTATGTGTTAAATCTGTAGGAACGGTTGAGGTTAAGGTTAAAGCTTGTCCATTTGAAACAGCTATCATATGTATCCTTCCTATCGTTGTGTCGTTATACATATCTAAGCAATTTCCTAATTCTGATACAGTTACTGTTTCACCTTGATAAGCTTTTCCAAAATCTAAATCTTGGAAATCGTCTAGCCCTATTCCATCTACTACTTCGATAGTTGCAGTTTGCCCACCGGTTGATTGTGCGGCATTTAAAAACAGCGATAAAGATATTAAAAATATTATAAGTTTTCTTTTCATACCTATATTATAAAGGTTTTTTGGTAAAAAATTAATAGGTTAAGGTTATATTAACAGTCCCACTATATATACCTGGTGGTGTACCAGACAAAACACTTATACTTCCGCCCCAATATATATTATGCAAATCATTACTAGTGCCTTGACCTGTATATGTACCCGAACCCCAGTCAGTAATATCTTGTGGGTTACCTGTTGTTCTATCAGTACACCAAGCTTCATTGTTTGTAAAAGTAATAGAATTACCACCACCGTCGTCTAATGTCGTCGGTGTAGTCCAATCCACAGTTACACTTGTGTTTTTATCAAAAAAAGTATGGTCAAATTGAGTTTTCCCAAGATTTGCGTCAGCTTCTGCTTCCACACAAGTTGCTGGCATTGGCTTATTTGCCGTATCACCTTGATAAACTTGTCCAAAATTCAAATCTCTATTTAGCTTTACAGTTACACTTGAATTTAATAAGGTGAAATTTATTAAAATTAACATTATATATTTAAACATTCTTTTCCTTTTAACGTGTAAGCATCAAAAACTTACCACTTCATATAATTATTTCTTTACATAATCAATTTATATATCATGTAAATTGATTATCTTTGTTTTATTATAACAAAATATACGTATTATTTTTATTAAAATTAATGGTATAATAAAACAAAAAGGATTTTTATTGAATGCACAGCAAAAAATTTCAGTAGCATCAGGTTTTATAGGGTTAGGACTTTTAATCTATTCAGATATAAATAATATAGAATATTTAACTTATATCTTATATTTTTATTTTACTTTATTAACTTTTATGACAGGTTTAACGTTGATTGGTTTTAAAAAATATAAAACAGAAAAATCAGAAAAACATATTCAAACGTTCAAAGAAAGTGTAAGCATTTTAGAAATTATTCCAAGAATAGGCATATATACGTATTACATGTATATATTCAACATACCAATGTTTATAATAACAATAGCACACTTTTTTATGTTATGGAAATTATTCGAAGATTACATATTTGAAAATAATTCTAATATGTAATTTTGATTTATGATTTGTTTAAATCAGTTTTCTGACTTATTGTTTTTTTATTTTCTTTAAGAACAGAAGCCATTTTCTCAAATAAATAACCTTTACCGTTTCCGGCACTTCCACTTAATCCTATTAAAATCAAATTAGAAGAATTGTTTTCGATAAAACTTTCTAGATTTTCTGAAAAAATTTCCATTTCAAGATTAGCTTCGTCTATCCCTTTTGGATAATTTACTAAAAAACTTTTAAAATATTCTTTTAAAGCTGTTTCAGATACATGACTAGCGTCAGCTCTTACAAAGCCATGTTCTATAATACTTTCACTATCAAATGAAAATCCAGAAGTTATATATGCGGGAATGATTATTTCTTTTATATATTCTTTACATATTCCAGAATATTTATATATATTTTCAATAAGGATTTCTTCGTTTTCGATTCCCTTTGCAAAATCTTTCGGCAATAATGGTCTAAATATTTTAATTACGCCATAATGTTCTAATATCTTAGCCCATTTTTGTTCATCTAATTTAAAGTCATTAACTGATTTATAAGAGATAGTTATTTCTTTATCTTCTAATTCTAGTTTTCTGCTTCTAATAGCAGATACTACTTCTTGGATATTTAATAATATTTTTGAGAATGAAGGATTTAACTCTAATTGTTCTTCAGATATTTCAAAGCCAGACATAAACTTGGATTTTATAGTTTCGTCATCTATATCTAAATTATATTTCTTTATAATATAATAACAAACTTCTTCTTTTTCTTCTATCGTTACAGCATCATTTAAATTTAAAATCAATTCTAATTCATTTGGAAAGCGCAAATCGTCTACTACCATAACAGTTTTACTAGATGAAGCCATACCAGACAAAACCTCATTTGCTTTAAACATTACATGTATATCATTATCTATTTCTCTAAAAATTTCTGTTCCTAATTTTTGTAAAATAGTTCTTACATTCATATTTAAAAATATTTTTAAATTAGGGTAATTATCTTTTAGTTCGTTGACTAATTCAATTCCTTTTTTTATTTTTAAATTTTTATATTTTTTATCTTCTAATAGTGCTACAAATTCTTCACAAGCCTCTATTACTACACTCTTTAAAGTTAATGCATAAGCTGTACTTTTTATATTCAAAATTTATTCCTTCTTTCTTTGATATTATTATAATATATATACAATTATATTGTATTTAACCTTAAAATAAGATATAATTTTAAACAAAATACGAAGGAAAATATTAAAATGTCTGATTATCTTGAAAAAAATTACACACAATTAGTTGAAGCAGTTTTAAAATTAGTAGATTACACAGATGTTTTTAAATTAATGAAGAAAGATTCACGCACATTGTTTTTTAATAAATATTATACTACTAAACATGATATTAAAATATTATTGATGGTGTTACAAAAAAAGATTGCAGAATTAGAAGGCAACCATAAAATAAACGAAGAATTATTTTATTATTATTATTATTATTTTTTAACTGTAAAATATTCTATTGAAAAAGATAAAATGTCCATGGAAATAATTCAATATTTAAATATAAACGCTGTTGTCCAGAAATTATCAATGTATTCACATTATTTAATAAGTGTAGAAGATAATGAAGAAATATTGAAATTAAAGAGTCAAGACCCATTTTTAAAAATTAAAGAGACGGATGAAGTTATAATAAAAACAAAAAACGACAATATAATTTTAACTATAATTTAAAAAGGAAAACTAAAATGAAACATATATATGTAATTTTGATAGCGATTTTAATAAGCGGATGTGATAAAAAAATTACCCCTAAAAAGATTAATTTAATTAGACAAAATGAAATTATTATCAATATAGAGAAAGAAGAAGGAAATACTATTTCCAATGAGGAAATAATTATACCTGGTTTTATTAGATAATTATTTCAACCTGGATAAGTTTATTATTAATTTTCGGTATAATCGTCTATCTTCCTTACATTCTTTTTTAGACTTATTCATAAGGATTTTTGCTTTATTCTTATCTTTTTTAAAACCTAGATAACCCTTCCAATATAATTCTGATAGGTAGAAATCACCGTAACAATTATTCTTATTAGAAAGAAAAATAACACTATCTATAAACTGTTTCTGCAATTTGTTAGCATCAATAGATAGATATAATTGAATCTTTTTATTTTCTTTAGATATATCAAGTTTAGAGTAAAGCTTATAATTATAATTTTTAACATAAAAATTTACATATGAATTTGATAGATATATATTATTATTTTTTAAAATACCTTCCAATAAAATAGGAACCATCTTAATATAATTTGGTTTTTTTACATAGAATAAATCTTTTTCTTTGTCATAATATATATTAGAATTATTCTTTAAAACATTCTTGCATTTATCATAAGGACATGTAGGTGTTACTCGCCTTTTTATTTCAAATCCATTTTTATAATTTAAATATTTTTCTATTGTCAAATTATAATTCTCTTTTGCCGCTAAGAAGCTTAGGTTAGTTATAGTTAATATTAATAATATTATTTTTTTCATTTTTTTCCGCCATTTATCATTTTAGAAATTATACCATGTTTAGAGGTAGTTTCTTTTCTTATTATATTAAAAATATGTAATATAGCACTTAATACGAATAAATACGAAGTATATTTATGAACAGAACGAACTAAGTCTACTAATCCTTGACTTATTACCCAAATTCCGTCTTTTGAATATAGGTATAAGTCGGAAGCAGAAAAGTCAGTTACAATAAAACTTCTAAAAAATAAAGGTAAACCAGTTATAAACATAGTAAAAGCTAAAACAAACATATAGTTCCTTAATCCTTTATTTCTTCTTCTGTTTATATATAGTGAATAGATAAACATAATTAGAAAATTTACAAAGAAAAATACTCCTATCCAGAAGTGCCATAACCATCCTAAACGCCTTTCTATCCTAGCTATAAATAATTCTTCATCGGGATACAAGTCTTCTAAGCCTAACATAGGGTATGAAAATTTTAAACTTTCTATTATATTTTCTTTTGAATACCAAAATTCATTCATTAAAGAAGTGAAAAGAAGACTAATAAAGGCAAAAACTATTAACCAATGTGTAATTCTTATTATTAAGGGAAACATTTTTTAATATATCACTTTAATATAATCTAATTTTGTAATTTTAACCTCTCTAGGTATTATTACATAAAAAAAGTCTTTATCCTGTACAGAAGATACCACACCCATTCCTATTTTTGTTTTAATATAATCCAAACCGTATTTGTGACCGCAAGATTTTCTATCATACCCACCATCCGGTATTGTTTTGAAAATATTCCTGTATATATTTACTTTTAAACCAGATTTAAAAAAAGGAGGCAATTTTCCTTTTTTTACTTTTGCTAAATAGAATTCATGATTACCTGTTTGTATATATTTAGAATCTATATACATATTAGGTCCTATTGCATTTAAGTATAAAAAATAATTTTTTATGAACATATTATCAATCGCTCTTTCTACTACGAGTTCGGTATATTTTTCTACAAACTTACCTTTTATATTCTCTGTTGCATAACCAGATATATTATCATCTATTATATACACGCCTTCAACTGTATCGAAAATTTTAATATTAGTGATTATCATAGCCTCATATTTAATATATATACCTTCTTTTATTCTGGTAATATATATATCTTTAATACTTAAATCTATTTTATAATTAGCAATATTGTATATTATATTATCCCTATCACTTAAATGCGTTTTTTTTTCGTATTTGAAAACATTTTCATATATATCTATATTAGGTATATATTTTTTAACAAACTTTAAGCCAGATGATTTCATATATTTTTTAAACCCTTCGCTATTATTTATTTTCGTATTTATATTAACTTTAATTTTTATTGTTTTTTTAGCCTCTATATAATCAAAAATTTTATCTTGTTTAGGTAATTTATCGTAAAATCTATCTTTTATAAAATTATTTACATTTATTTTATCAATAGTAGAAACCTGCGCTATTAAATTTGTCGATATTAAAAGTGCCACTAACATTATCTTGAATTGGTTCATTTTAATCCTTTTATATAATTATAACATAATATACATATTAATTATTGTGGTATAATTATAATATAAAATTAAATATAAGGTCACTAAATGAAACTACAAACAGATGATTTTTTAAAAGATATTCTAAGATGGAAAAAAGTTTATATATATGAGAAAAAAACTTTACAACGTGCAGAAAAAACTTTAGAACAATACGAAAGAGTATTAGAAAGCTTTTATAGCTTTTCTACGGAACATGAAGATTATATGTCCATATCCGATATCAACAAGCAATATATACTAAGTTTTTTAATATGGAAAGACGAAGAGGGTGGAAAAGAAAAATCTGCAACTTCCAAGCATTCTTATATAACTATATTAAAATCCTTTCTAAAATATATTAGTGAGAATAATAGTGAACAAACAAATCTTTTAAGTAATATAAAAGGTTTAGTGATAAAACTCCCTAAAAGAGAGCCAAAAGGTATTAACGCAGATGAAATTAGTTTACTCCTAATGACATTAGAAGATACACTTAAGAAAGATTTTAAAACAGAGAAAAGTAAAATAACACAATTTCGAAATATACTCATGATTAAAATACTATTATATGGCGGGTTACGTGCGAGTGAACTTTTAGGATTGAAATTTGATGACGTTGAATATTTACAAAAACATGAAGTTTACAAGATAAAAGTTTTAGGAAAAGGAAATAAAGAAAGATACACTTATATTGATAGTTATAAAATTCAAAAAGAAATTATTTTTTTATTAAGTAAAAAGAAAGATTATGTTGCAGAAACAAAACCGGGCAAAGTTATGGATAGAAAAAATTTATGGAGTATGGTTTTAAGTTTTTATCAAAAATCCGGTGTTGATAAAAAACGTGGTGTTCATATATTGAGACACACATTCGCACAATCTTTAGTAGAAGGGAATGTTAACCTTTCCACTATACAAGACTTATTAGGGCACGCTAATATACAAACTACAATGATATACGCTAGAACGAATGAAAAAAATAAAATAGAAGCTATTAAAAATACAGATTAGCTTTAATTTTATTTTTTTGATATAATAAAGATATAAATTAATTATAAGGTTTAAAAAAATGGCAAAAGAAATAATATTAGATTTAGATTTTAAGTCGGAAGAGGTTTTGAGTTTTGAAAAAGCCCTTAATTACAAAATAATAGGTCAAGAAGATGCAAAAAATTCAATTGCCTCAGCACTTGAACGCGCTATGTATCCACTAAGTGATGACAAAAGAACACCCTTGGGAGTATTCTTATTTATAGGACCACCAGGTGTAGGGAAAACAGAAGTTGCTAGAACAGTCGCAAATTATCTTTTAGGTTCAGACGATGCTTTTACAAAAATAGATTGTGGGCAATATAAAGAACGTCATCAACGTAGTCGATTATTAGGTTCTCCCCCTTCATACGTAGGATATTCAACTGTTCCTATACTTTCGGATGTTGTTTTATTTAAGCATACAAAAAAAGCAATTCAAGATAAAAAGATAAACCCTTTAATTCATAAACATGGCGAAGAATTTGCAATTGTTTTACTGGACGAATTTGAAAAAATGCATCCTGAACTTCAGGATGTTTTCTTGGCAGCTTTTGATGAAGGGCAAATTACTCTTGATAATGGTTTAGATGAGGGGAATTCCGTTGAAGCTAAAAAAAATGGTATCAAATTTTCAAAACATGTTAATTTTAGAAAAACTATTTTTATTATCACTTCTAACGCTGGGTCAAAAGAAATAGTTGATATGAATTCAGGTAAAAAATCTTCTATGTCTTTTAAAGAAGACAATCAATCTACTTTAAATACAAAAGATTTTTATGAAAACAAATTAAGAGAATTTTTAAGACCTGAATTTTTAAGTCGTGTAGAGGAAATTATCCCTTTTCGCTCGCTAACACATGATGAATATATACAACGTCTAGAGTATATCATTAAAGAAAGTTCTATTAAATTAGAAAACATCTATGGTGTTACTATGGATTTATCAAAAAAAGCAAAAGAAAAATTGGTAGTAGATAGTGTATCACCAGAAAAAGGTGCTAGATTATTAAACCAAAATTTTGATAAATTTATTTTAGGTGATTTATCTAAAATAATGGGGTCAGGTCAGTTAACAGGACATGAACAAGAACATTATCATATATTAGTAGATGTTAAAAAAGATGCATATGTCTTTAAATTACGTGATGTAAATAAAAAAACAGCTAAAAACAAAGATAAAAAAGGGCTTAAAGAAACTAAGCCAGATTATAATAATTTAATGGTTAATGTAGATTATTCCTCTTATATTGACTATCAAGTAGAAGAAGTATTACCCTTATTAAGTTCCTTAAATATGTTATATGAATTTAGGGATGAAATAGAACCTAATTATATTGATAGTATAAATGAAATAGAAGGAACGTTAAGATTACTTGGTTTTACAGAACTAGACTTTGCTAATATCAAAAAAACAGGATTAAAATCTAAATTTGATGACTTAAATAGTTATATATATAATTATTCAGGTATTGAATTACGCGATGAATATGAACACTTAAATAAATATGTTAAATACATATCTAATTTTATTAAAAATAAATTTAAAAATAATTTTGTTAAATTAGAAAATAAAGAAGTTTCAATAGAACAAATTATTTTAGATATTGAAGAATTTGTAAAAAAGATACTTCATAAAACCCTATTAAACAAAGAAGAAATTGATATGATTATTACTTTCTTACATAGAGAATATATAAGTAAAATGAATGAAGATGAAGAACCTGTTTTATTGTTGGAATTAAAACCACAAGATAAAGGGACTAAAAAAAATATAGACGATAAATTTGATATTAAAATATTTGACAAAACACCTTTTAACACTTCTGAATTACTAATAGATTTAATAGCAAATGTTATTAAAGAAGGTGGTATTTTATCAGATGTTTTTGTTAAGTTTGAAGAAGTACAAAAAACACCACTTAGCGCAGAACAATCTTCTGCTATAATGAGTATCTTTTTAAAGATTAAAAATGAAGGACTTTAATTATGGGACAAAATAAAATAGTTGATTTTATTACAGATTTAGAAACTTTTATTTCTTCAAAAGAAGAGGGAATCGAAGATAAAGATATTAAACTGTCACCTTTATTTTTCAAAATTATAGATAATTTAGAAAAGTTAGATGACAGTTTCTCTGTCGAAAAAGGTATGGATTTACGAAAACATATATATATAAAAGAAGCTAATTTGGAAGAAAATGGATTAGTATTAAGTGAAAAATTATTAGAAGCTATTAAAATATCTAATTAAACACTTTAGAAAAGAAACTAAGTAATAGATTCTTTATATTCTTTTCTAAATTGTAAAGCGAATTCTTTCGCTTCTTTCGTTACATTCTTACCACTAACTAAACGCGCAATTTCATCAATTTTTTCAAATTCTGTTAACTCTTTGATTGAACTTTCGTTTTTCTTTTTACTTATATAAAAATGTTGGTCTGCATATGCTGTTAATTGCGGGGAATGCGATATTGCAAGTATTTGATATTGTTTAGCTAATATTCTTAATACTTCAGCCACACTCATAGTCTCTTCACCACTAAGATTAGCGTCTATTTCATCAAGAAGTAAGATTCCACCATCCTTTACAACATATTCTGTTTTTAAAGCCATTATTCCAAGTCTTAAACGATTAAACTCACCTGTACTTATATTTTTTAACAAAGTATTATTTAGATTTATTTCTAGAAAATCAAAACCCGTGTCTATATTGAATTCTATTTTTTTTAAAGATACTTTCATTCCATCTATATATAATTTTTTTAAAAATATATTTAATTTTTTTTCAAATAATTTTAAATTATCTTGTCTCACTATTGACATTTGATTAGATAAATTTTCAATATCTTGTTTTGATTGATTATATGATTTCTCAATTTTTGTTTTTTCAAATGATAAGTTTTCATAATGTTCTATTTCTTTTTCTTTTTCTTCTAAAAAAAACAGTGCATCTTTAACACTACCGTATTTCTTTACTAATTTTGAGTAATTTTCTATTTTATCTAAGAGTTCTTCTAAATCATAATTAGATAAAAAATCTATTTGAGTTTCTGCTTCTACTATTAAATCATTCATTTCTTCAAAAAATACTTGAGCAAATTCATTAGGTTTATCTAATAAATCTAATAATTCATAGATTTTACTTTCTTGCTCAAACACACCATCAACACCTGAAAATTTCTCTTTAATTTTATCTATACTATTCAATTTTTTCTTGATTTCGAACACTTCAATGTATTCTTCTTCAGATGGATTCAAATCTTGTATTTCTTTTGATTCGAATTTTGCAAAATTCAATAAATTTTCAACATCAGATTCCTCTTTTAAAATTTTATCGTATTCTTTTTTTAATGATTGATATTCTGTGTATTTGTCAGTAAATGATTTTTTTAAAGTTTTGAAAGAAGAACCACTTTTTGATTTACCAATAATTAAATCTATTATATTTATTAAGTTCTTATTTTCAAAATCGCTATAATCTTTAACTTTTAAATAATTTATATAACCCGATAAAGCGGTTTGTAGTTTCTTTTTTGATATTAGTTGATTATCTATATAATAACGAGTGCTATCTTTTTTTAATTTTTTTAGACATAATATATCTTCATACTCAGGCTCAATACCTGCGGATAACAAATCTATTTCTTTAGGCTTTTCTAATATTAGTTCTATTTGTTCAGCTGGACTTGCACCTACCGCTAAAACATCTAAAACGGCATTCATAAATACACTTTTCCCTGAACCACTAGGACCGCTAAAAACTATTAGACCATTTTTATTGATTTTTATATGTGCTTTCTTGAATGTTAAATTGTTATCTATTGTTATTTCTTCTATCATATTATTTTCACCTATATTCTAAATTAAGTAATAATAATATAATAATTCTTAAATATTTATAAATCTTTCCAAAAGTTTGTCTTTTAAACCACTTTCTTCTTTACTAAGAAGCATAATCGCATTTTTATCTGTTTTGTTTTGTGGTTTTACATCTTTAATATTTATAATTTTATTATTATCTTTTATATCAATTAGAGTATCTTCTAAAAAGAGATAATTATATTCTTCTATATCATTTTCTAATATTTTCTTCATTTGGTGTTCTGTTAAGATTTGATGCTTTATCTCGGATTCCATATTGGATAATTCATTTTCCAATTTTGCGATTTCATTAGAATGAATACCACTTACTTTATGATAATCTTTTAAATCTTGATTTAAGTCTGAGATTTTTAGAATCTTTAATGATTTCTCCTCTTGTGTTTCTGTTATTCCTAAAATATCTTTTATTTTAATTCTATTTTTTTCCGTTAATGCATTGTTTGATAGCAATACAAGCAAAATTTGTTCGTCTTTCTCTTGTATAAGTATATTTTGTAGTTGTTCATTTAAAAATTCTGATTCTGCGGCTCTAAGCTTACTTTTTATATCGGTATCCATTACTAAACTTTGCAATATTAATTTTTGTTTCATTTTATTTCCTTGTGGATTTTAATTAGTAGCATCATACCATATTTTTTTTATATAAGATAATAGACTAAATGACTTCTCCTTCTTTAAAATTTCTAATTCATTCTTTATTTTATCTTTTTCATTTATTACTTTTAAATATTCTTTTTTTAGACTTATATACTCTATAGATTTCTTAACACTTTTTGACATTTCATATAAATTATCATCCGTTACTAGTAATTCTTTGTTATATTCTTTATATAATTTAATTTCCTGTCTTAGTTGTTTGTAATTCTTTTCATAATCTGAAAATAATAATAAAGACTTATTAAATAATTTTTTTAATAATATATTAAGCTCTTTATGTTTTATTTTAAGTTTTTTATTAAACATATCTATGTATTCTTCATCATATATATTTTTATACTTTAGTTCCATAGTTAATATATTGTATTTTTTAAAATCGACGAATAATAATTTTACTTTATTTTGAAATAAATTATACTCATCGTTTGTCAAAATATTATTAGCAGATAATTCCATTTTTTCTATATCTATTTTCAAACTATCTAGTTCATATTTTAATTCTTCCTTATCAGATTCAATTAAATGTTTGTTTTCTAATATTATTTTATATTCGTTATAAATATCCTGTTTTTGTTTTAGTATTTTTTTATATTTTATAGATAAACTATCATATTTGTTTTTATATTCTTCTATTCTGCTTTCTAAAACGAACGCACGTCCAGCTAAATTGTCATTTTTTCTTAATAAATTTACTTCATAATCTTCAAGAATATCAGGAAAGTCTTCTTTTTTAACCTCTATAAATTCATTTTCTTCTATATCTTCATAGTTTATTTTTCTCTTAGAAGTTAGTGAAGCATCTTCCTCTTTTATATTATTAGTTGTACTAATATCGTTTTCAGATATTCTTGATTTTTCTTCTAAATCAATATCGGTTATAATTATATTCTCTTCTTTTTTTACTTCAACTTCTTTACCTATAAAATCAGGTATATCTATTTCCTCTTGTTCTAATTCTAGACTGTCTTTATCTTCATTATCTTCTACTTCATCTTCGTTGTCGTCAAAACCAGGTATATCTATTTCCTCTTGTTCTAATTCTAGACTGTCTTTATCTTCATTTTCTTCTACTTCATCTTCGTTGTCGTCAAAACCAGGTATATCTATTTCCTCTTGTTCTAATTCTAGACTGTCTTTATCTTCATTATCTTCTACTTCATCTTCGTTGTCGTCAAAACCAGGTATATCTATTTCCTCTTGTTCTAATTCTAGACTGTCTTTATCTTCATTTTCTTCTACTTCATCTTCGTTGTCGTCAAAACCAGGTATATCTATTTCCTCTTCTTCTAAAACAATATCTTTATTTTCTACAGATATAATTTCTTCTTCCTCTTTTTCTTCTTCGTCTATATTTTCTATTGTTTTGTAAATTTCTAGTAGTTCTTTAGCATTTTCTAAAAACATATTTTTTTCATCTGGATTTAAAATACCAATAGATTCTTCTGTATATGAAGAGTCATCAGAATAATCTTCTTCCTCTTCGAAACCCATTATATCTGATAGAAAACCTTCACTTAACTCTAATTCTTCTTCTTCCTCACTCATTATATCGTCTAAATTAGGCTCTTCTAATAACTCTTCAAGCTCTTTTTCTTCAAACATTTCACTTTCATTTTCGATAGCTTGCTGATAAAAATCTTCATCTGTCATGTCTTTATACCTCTTCTTGATTTTCTAGTTTTTTTAACACTTATTTAAAAGATTATAAGTATTCGTTTTTTTATATTATAATCTTTATAACAATATTATTTAAATAAATAGGATTAAGATGAAAATAAATAGCGTAGAAAGGGATTTAATTAAAAAATTAACATATGTTCATCTTAAAAGATGCGACGTTGCAAATAAAGAAAAATTAAATTTAACCCTCTCTTTAGAATTTATAGAAGCTTATAGTCCTCTTATAAGAGAAGGAATATTTGAAAAAATTATTCATTTTGTTGGAAAAAATCAAAATATTATAAAAATAATAGACACTAATTGTAAAACATCTTCTTTATACAGACAACCAGTTATATATTTATTATTATATTTAAAGATGAATTTTAGAAATGAATTTTTTAAATATTGGAATTTTACAGATGAAGAATTAAAAAGAATAAACAATGATTTGAAAAATATTAGACTTAATAGTTAAGAAAATAAATTTTATTTACAAACCCCTCTTCTGTTATTTTTTTTGATAAATTTATTAAATTGTTTCTATTTTTCCCTATTAACAAAAAAGACACTCTTCTATCCATATGACCTATTTTTTTTAAAAATACTTCGTAAGAATATCTACCAAATTTATCATAAAATAGAATATAGCTTTCATTTTGCTTATTTCTGTCTTCTGTTATATTTATAATATTAAAATAACTACTTTGAGGATACTTTTTTAATTCCACTACATTGGCATTTAAAAAGCCAAATAATAATATAAATATCAGAAAACTATTTACTAACTTCATTTACACAACCCCAACATAATTTCTTATAATTTGTAGTCTGCTTTATTTTTTTCAATATATTAGGTTGGAATCTTAACATATAATCTAAAGGCAAAACCAATTTACTCTTTTTCTCACAACATTCACAAGTTCTTGACTTTTTATACATTTCTTTATTAACTATAATCATAATTATCCTTTGTTTAATATTATAAAGGTTAAAAAAAAATTTTTTATTTTTATAATAAGAAGAAAAGGATAATTATGAATATTGATTTTGATAAATTTAATACAATCTTTATAGAAGAACATTATAAAATTAATTGTATTTATAAACTAGCAAAACATTACGGATTTACAGAAGAAGAAATCGAGAATACTCTAGATTATTTAGAATATGGAAAACAAAATATTAGAACAGATGAGTGGTTTAAAAATAAAATAATTATATTAAATAAAGTATATCAATTTAATAAAGAAAATATTTCTTTATTAATTTAAACATATCCTTTTTCTTTAAATATCTTAACTAATGTTTTTCGCATACTAAAAGCCATTTTTTCCAAAGCAATATTGAAATTAAAAAAAGAAAATTCATCTATCTCTGGTTGTGGTTTTCCAAATTTATCTACAAAATATGAATTACATTTGAATAAATCAGATGTTGGCTTAGTTTTTATTTCTAGTAAAAATAATTCTAAATTTTTATAATCATTATAATTATAAAAACCTAAATATTTTAATCTTTTTTTATTTAACTTAAAATTAAATTCTTCATAGGCTTCTCTAACGACAGCTTCAATAGATGTTTCGCCTTTTTCTATTTTTCCCTTGGGGATATCCCAAAAAGAATTACCTGTTGAATGACCTAGTAAAATTTGATTTTTATATATAACAATAATCCCGGAACTCACTACTTTTTTATTTTTCATATATTATATTATAACCAAAAATAATTTTTTATTATAATCCTAATTCAACATCTTCTTTTAAATTTTTTAGATATTTTCCAAAAATAGGTGTCCCTACCCTAATCTCTGTAATATATTTTTGATATAAACTATCTTGATTCTTTATAGATATATATATCTCTAAATCTTCTGATTTTTTATCCCATAAATTCTCTGATAAAAGTTTTGTTGGTTTTGTTATTTGATAAATATCGAAAAAGTTTTCACTTAATATATTTGTAAGAGTCACAGTTCCTAAACTTAATGGAGTTTTTATAGATATAAAAATATTTATTATATCTACCCCTTCAACTGTTTTTTCTATTTTACTTTCTAATTTTGTTTCCGCATAAAGACTATTGAAAGTTTTTTTTAGCTTTTCTAAAATTGTTATTTCTAAATCTTTGAATTTTATTAACGTTTCAGCTTCGAATGTATTTATTGACACCCCCCTAACAGTCGGTAAAGTATCATCCAAGGCTGCGGCAATTGGTTTTGCAGTGATAGTTGAAAAAACACCCGATATATCTTCGCTAGGATAAGTTTCCATTGTTGTTTCTATTAACTCACTTATATCGATATTTAATATATTATCTCCGTATCGTGGATTTAAATCAAATATTGGTTCATCTATACATTCTATATACACAGTGCTCTTCTCTTTCATTGCTGTCGTTTTAAAGCCATTGAATAGCATACAAAATTTTTCGTCTTTATCTTTAGTTCCTAACTGGATATTATAAGATTCTGGCAAATCCCAATGATAAATACTTTTAGAAGCGATGTCAAAATATTCATAACTATCGCCAGCAAGATTTACTAATAATAATTTATTCCCACTTGAAGAAGTAGCATCTATTTCAACCTCCTCTATTGTTCTATAAGTGTTTACACCTTCTGAACAGCCAGTTAAAAATAACACAGTTAATATAGATATAAAAATTAAGTACTTTTTCATTTATTTATTCCAATCTTTTTAATATATTATAACTAATATTTTAAAATTAGTTACAATTTATACTTGTAAAAGAAGAGCTTATGGTTATATTTACTCCAGCTTTATAAGAAATTGTTCCATCTGTCGCTGTTAATTTGTAAAAATTTTGCCCTAATGAATTAGATTGTTCCACGATTGCATCTTTAATAGTTCCACCACCGTCCATATAAATATAATTAGAAGAAGTAGAAAAATAGCCACCACCTATATAAGCCATACTCCCATCTGTATATACACGATATATTTTATTCTTAGAACTATCCCAATAATAAAGTGAATCATCCTCTAAATGGCGTATTGTCTTCGACCATAATGTTGAAACTGCAACAGTATCTGATACCGTTGAACTACTTGGCGAATAATTAGTATTACAGGCTTTTTGATAACAATAAAATACATTGGTAGGAAATACATCAGTATCAGTAGCCAAAATTCCAGAAGAAGACGCAAATTTATTAAAAGAAGTATCGTATACATTAGTAACATGCAATCTTATTTTCGATTGACAAGCAGGGTTAGTGACAAAGTTTACTTTCCATAATATATTATCAGTTGTTTCATTATATGTATCCAATATAATATTATTATTATTTATATCTTCTATTTTAAAAGAAGTTGGCAAAGCAGTGTCTATATATACTTTTTCACTAAAATTAACTTTTAAAAGAGTTTCACCTGTATTTGTAACACTTGTTACATATGGGCGCAGAGTGTCATCTATATTTACAAACTTAATATATCGTTTATTCGTCTCAGGAACAGGGACAAAATTTTCTTGAAATTCATCAACTAATCCACCTTTATAAGTAAGGTCTGTACCAGTTATATAATTTCCAGCCAAATCTTTCACTCTATTAAATACTAAATAGTAAACATTATAAGGACTAGGGCGAGGAAATTGTTGAAATACAATTTTGAAATTTTTAGAATCATCTACTTCATATTCTGAACCATTTATATCAGTTTTTGTTATTTTGTCATATACAATTGATATTTTTAAATCATCAACTGTTCCGTCATATGGTGCCACAGGTCTCACATAAACTTGTTCAGCCGAAACATAAGCTAATTCTTCATTAGAAGTTACAGCAAATGAAGTTGTTACACCTTTTGTTAAATTCCAATCAGGTATAGGTATAATATCTGGCACAATATTTATTATTGGCGGTGTTATATCATATGTTTTAAAAGTTCTTGTTATACCAACCAAGAATGTATTTTGATTAAAATCGGATACAGTATCCTCTATATTTAATTCATACTCAGTATGCTCGTCCAACGACGAAGCTGTTAAAGTAATAATATTATTATTTACACTAATAGGCAAATTCTGATTAGTTTGTGTTTCTTTATCAACTACGTAAACATTAGTTGTATTAACAGAAACAGGGTCAATAGGCTCTGAAAATTGTATAGTTATAGGTGCATGAAAATCATAAAATTGCTCTCCGTTAGATGGGTAAATTGCATCTTTTAATATAAGCTCAGGCGGCGTGATATCTTCAGAAGTAAAAGTTAAAGTAGAAGAAGGTAACTCATTACCCACCGCGTCTTCAACCGTAGGTATCAATAATTGAAAAGAATGTTCTGATTTCATATTAGCTGGTGGCATTAATTTAATAGCTTGTTCTGCATAATCATAAGTTACTGTTAATTGAAATTCCAAGCTAGGTTCTGTCAAATCTTTTAAAACCCAATTTTTTGCGATAACATTCGTAAAAGATAAAGGATTATTATAAGATAAAACTATTTGTTCGTATATATTGTAAGTATTTGCTCCCTCAATAGGATAAGTTGATTGTAAATAAGTCATTTCATCGCTACCAATAATTATATTACGCGTTTGTGCAATAGGGTCTCCGTCTATATTTATTTCTTCTATTAAAGTTATTTCTAGCACATATTCAGAAAAGTTTTTTAAATTTTGTTCAGGGTCTATAACTATCAAGTTTGCAGCTGGTTGTGTAACCACTATAGCTATTTCTTCATTAGTGTTTTTATCTTTTAAGATTAAATATTGTTCGGAAATATTATTAAATACTTTAATAGGATGATTTAAAATTAGTGTTATATTTGTAGAAGGCAAAGGTAAATTATCAGAACCTTTAGAAGTTTCCATTTTAACTATTTTTAATATTTCATCTGTTACCGTATTAAAATAAGAAGTAAAAATAGTATCCATAACAAATGAACCCTCTAAAGAAGTTATACCTGTCACAGTTACTGTATACTTCTCGCTTGATAGGAGTTGTTCATTAGGTATTATTATTATTTCATTTTCTTCACCCATCCTAACATTAGCCGATACATTATTACCCTTACTATCTTTTAACTTAACATTATTGATAGTAACACTACTTTCTTTAATTTTCTTATTAAAACTTATTTTTATAATTGTATTATTTAAAACTAGCGATTCTGCATCTGGTGAAACATTTAAAACAATAGGAGCTTCATTAAAATCTTTTGTTATAGTAGAATCTATAATCTCTAACGCATTGATATCTTCTCCGTCAGTAGTAGTAATTGTTCCTTCGCCTTGTATGATATAATCATTACCACCGTCTAATCTTTCGTCATCAGTATTTATTACTATATTACCATCTATTATCTCATAATCTAATAAGATTCTATCTGTTGTATCATTGGTTATTGTACTTAATACATTCTCCGTAGATATATTAACACCATTTATTTGATATGTTTCTTCTTTAGTTATATTTAAATTTTCTTGAGTGGCATTGTCACTTACAACAATAGAAATAGTGTTTTTTTCATCTACATTTATATTTATTGCACCTAGTAAATTACTTTTCATTTCGCCTAATTCGCTATAAACTTCATACGTTAAACCATTATAACTCATATTTAATGCACCGTTTATATCAATAATTACATTTTTCGTAGATATTTCATCTATATCATACACGATACCCGTGTTAACATTTTTATTTAGATAACTTATAGATAAATTCTTATCTATTTTACATAACTCTTGCGAAGTTTGCGCATACATATTACCGTCTATATCAATATGCAATTGACCAACATCTATATTTTTTATTATCAATGTTGTTCCTGTTTTATTAGTTCCATCCGACAAAATAATACTAGAACCACTTAATAACCCGTCTTTATAATAATTAAAAGTTTCAGATAAATTTACTTTTTTGTAAATCTTGTTTATATTATTTACAGTATAATATTCACCGCTTGATAATAATATTTGATTTTCTATTGAAGACTTATCTTGTTCTACAATGTTTTTAAAAGAACCACTATTAAAATATAAAACGTCATTTACAATTTTTCCATTCCCTACATAATTAAAAATAGAATTAACTTCTTGATATATACTATCTTGATAGTTAACATATTTGTCTGAATTAGCTGAATAAATATTATAGGATAAAATATTAGCGATAGGAGAAACACTATTCTTTTTTATTCTAATATTATTATTTTCAGTTCCAGATAATTGCATTTTTTCGTTAGAAAAGAAACCTTTTCCTATTGTTGTTTTCTGGTTTGTTAATAAATTTTTTTTATATATTTCATTATTAAAAGAGTAATATATGTTCCCAGAACAATCCATATATGATATTTCGTAATTACCACTAGAAGTAGACAAATTACTTAATTTATCGTAATCACTATCTATATAAAATTCTATTTTTTCTACACCACCAACAGTTATTAAAGAGGCTCCTTCATATAAACCTGATATCGTTATCAAACCGTTTTCATTAGTATAATAAGAATAAACCAATCCAGTTGCCTCGTCTAATAATAAGTTGTCAGTTATTTTTGCATATTTTTTATCAGATATAATTATATCTTCATTGGATTCACGGACTATAGTCATTTTAGTTTTAGATATTAGATTATTATTTTCATCTATTTCACCCTTAGATATAAAATATTTTCCACCATTGCTATCTAACCTATATATATTACCATTTTCCAATATATATTCTACACCATTGCTAGTATAACTATATGTTTTATTTATTATTTCACCATTTTCTAGTTTTATAGTTCCATCAGGCAATATAATTCCATCACCAATGTTTATTGTTTTACCGCTGTCGTCCTGGTAAGTGAGATATTGTCGTTTTTTATACGCATATATTTTTAAATTATCCGTCGTAGATTCTAATATATCAGAATTTAAATCTATATCAATTTTGTTATTAGTCTCCAATAGTTGTTCAGTAGTGTTATTAGTTTCATCACCATTGATAGTGATTTTGTCTTTCCCATCACCACCACAACCCATTAAAATAATAGATATAAATGCTGTAAATATAATTTTAGTTATTAATTTCATATTTTACCTTTGTATTTTATATTTAATTATAATATAAAATCTGCAAAAACCTTTTTAATTCCTTAATACTATATATATAATAAATTAAGCATACTAATTATATGATATAATATATAATACGAAAAGGAAAAATATGAAAAAAATATTTATTATTATAATGGCATTCTATGGTATATTATATAGCAGCAATATTAACGAAAATTTAAATAGTATTCAATCAAAAATTATTAAAAAAATTGTTTTAAATGAGAGCTTCTTGAACGAAGATATATATGATGAATTTTGGAAAAATAGTGAATTTGATAAAAATAGTGATATATCTAAAAAAATAATTAAAGAATATACAGAAGTTTATGAATTAAAATTAGAATTGTGGAGAAGTGCTAAATTAAGCTATAAATATTTAGATATTATTAAAACTTCGAAATTGGAAAAAATATACGCCGATTTAGAAGACAGAGACAAAACAAAAATATTTAATATCTTAATCGCTTCAAAGATACATGATAATGTGAGCATTGTAGATGATAAAAAAGTTAAATTTAATCTTTTATTTATAGAAAATATGCTTCAAAAGCAAAAAAATATACTTATAACCTTTAATCACCTATTCTCCAGTAATTATAGTTGTTCATTCGACCTATCTTTATTAAATAGTTTATATAAAAATATAAAAGTATGTCCTACGGTAGGATATGAATATATGTCTGGCGGACTTTTTAAAAAATATATATATGAAAGAAATAATACAAAAATAGCGATGAATATTATTAAAGAAAACATTAATCTAAACACTTGTGTGAATATTATTATGAATAATTTCTTTTTAAGTGGATTAAACAAAAAAGAAATAAAAGAAAATAAGTTTTTTAGAAAAATAGAAGGTAAAAACTTTGTCTATGGGGAATGCATTAGAAATAATAACGATACATTGATGCTTTATTTGTATGGAGAAAAAAAAGACATACTTGAAAATTTATCTATCATGAAAAAATAGGATTTACAGGTTTATAATATAAATAAAAAAGAGAGTTTACATGTCTAAAAAAATATTCTTATTAAGTTCTTTTATTATAAGTGGCGGAACAGCATTAGAAGCTGTTACAATAGATAAAAAAATAGAAAGAACTATTTCCAATACTTTAAATAAAGATAATAGAAAAACTTTTCATAATAAATTTTTCTATATATGGTACGCTAGTAGATTAGCGCCATTATCAGAAGCTAAATGGCCTTTTAATGTGTATCCAAAAAAGAAAACCTATGCTGAAAATTTACGACTACACACAAAAACTTTTTGGAAAAGAGTAAAACAAAATTCTAATTGGTCTAACTATTTAAACATCAAAAAACCAGCTATATCTATCAAAAGACTAATGTTGAGAAATTTCCCGACAAATAAACCAATTTTTTACGACAGAAAAAAACCAGGCGAAGGTTTCCCTTTTAGTTATAATGATAATAGCGCTGTGCATCCTAATGAACCACTTATGGTGTCACATTATTCATTAGATAAGAGATTCGCTTATGTTCTGACATCATATGCTTCTGGTTGGGTAGACATCAATAACATCGTATTTGTTAATAAAAAACTTATGTCTAAAATTTATAAATCTGACAAAATAGTTTTAACTGCAGATAATATTTCTATTTTAAGTGATAAGGGGTTTAGTTTGTTTTTATCTAAAATAGGAACAATATTACCAGTGTTGGAAGAAAAATCAGATTATTATAAAGTGTTATATATAGGTAAAACAGATACATTAATTCCATCTATTAAAACTATAAATATACCTAAAAAAATATCTAAAAAAATGGATTACAATTTTAACCTTAAATATGTAAAAACTATTTCTAAAAAATTATTAGGGAATGCTTACGGTTGGGGTGGCTCGAATCACAATAGAGACTGTTCTTCCACCTTAAAAGATTTATTTGCTACAACAGGTAAATGGTTGCCAAGGAATTCACGTGCTATATCATTGGCGAAAGGAAAAGGCAAAAGATTGTCTTTAAAAAATAAAAATAGATTACAAAAAGAAGCGTTTATTATAGATAATGGAATACCGTATCAAAGTGTATTATATATGCGCGGACATATAATGTTATATATAGGACATGAAAACGGTATGGTTAAAATTTTTCACGATATGTGGGGAATAGGATATATAAGCCATGGAAAATATGTTAAAAAAATAATAGGTAAGACAGTTGAAAGTAATTTATATTTAGGTAAAGAGTTGAGAAAAAAGAAATTTTTAATTGATAGTCTAACTTATATGACTATATTTTAAACAAAGGCCAACGGCTTTAACACACGTTGACCTTAACAACAAAGGAAACAACAATTTCACTTTCGACCACCGTTTCTGGTGATACACCCATATTCTACAATAATTAAAAATTAAAGTCAACTTTTTATATAATCTTTAAAAAAATGCTTAAATATAAAAAAGAATAATTTAAGTTATAATATTCTAAAACACATTAAGGATATTATGATGAACGATACAAATACAACAATATTAGAATTTTTAAAAGAACAAATAAAGAACCTCGACGAAGGAAATATAGAAACTATTTTAGGATTAAGTATCTATCTAGATGAACAAGTGAAAGGTAATCCCGTAGATGAAGGGAAAGTTGGAATGGAATTTACAGCTACCTTAAGTGGCGATTTATTAGAGAAAAAAGAACAAATGATTAAAGATGGATTTAAAATAGAAAATATTGATATAGATAATATCAAATTAAACAATAGTGATTATGAACTACATGAAAAAATTATCGAAATTGTAAATAAAATCAAAAAAGAAGATGATAATAAAACCAGCGTAATTATTTCAGATGACGTTAAGAGTGATGGTTACCCTCTAAAAGATATTAAAGAAGACGCCTTAGAAACAGAGGAAACTGAAACCGAAGTAAAAGAAGAAGAAGATAAAGAAACTGAAATCGAAGTAAAAGAAGAAGCTAAAGAAACAGAAACCGAAGTAAAAGAAGAAGAAGCTAAAGAAACAGGTAAATCATTAGCTGTAACAGCTAATAATACACAAGAAAAGAAAATTGATAAAGAAAATAGCGAAGAAGCTAAAGAAACTGAAATCGAAGTAAAAGAAGAAGAAGCTAAAGAAACAGAAACCGAAGTAAAAGAAGAAGAAGCTAAAGAAACAGGTAAATCATTAGCTGTAACAGCTAATAATACACAAGAAAAGAAAATTGATAAAGAAAATAGCGAAGAAGCTAAAAAATCAGAAGTTACCGAAGAAACAACAATAGAAAGAAGTAATTATACTAATATATCGGTTGCCGCACTTACATATAGAGGAATTCATAATTTATCACAAAATCATCAAGAAACATTGAAAAATTCAAATAAGACACAATATGGTGAAGAAATAAAAAATATCCAACTTGAAACAGAAGCAGCTCTAAAAGTAGAATATAAAAAAGTAGAAAATAAGAAAAAAGCTATGGATGCCATATTTGCAAAAAACAATAAAATAAATAGCAAAAGAGAAGCAAATTTAGCTATTATTGATAGAAAAAAGACAAAGAAAAAACTTATTGGTAATTTAGAAAAAAGTATTAAAAACTTGAATACTGAAAACACTGAAAACACTAAAATTGTAACACAACTTATGCAAGAAAAAAACGAATTAGAAAATGAATTAAAAAATGGGGTAACAATACCAACAGATAATGTAAATACGTCACCGTATAAAAGAACCGAAAATGCTAAACAATTATCATATGAAAAACCAGAAGTTATGTCTGCTGATATAACACGTGCAGATGAAGATGTTGAAAATGTTTCATTACCTAACTGGTTACCTCAGTTACGTTTATCATACGACAGAGCAATTAACCCGGATTTAATTCCTGAAGATGTAGAAGAACAAAATAAAAAATATGGTACTGCATTAGTTACTGTTGATAATAATGAGCAAAAGAAAGAATATGGTACTGCATTAGTTACTGTTGATAATAATGAGCAAAAGAAAGAATATGGTACTGCATTAGTTACTGTTGATAATAATGACCAAAAGAAAAAAGTTACCACAACAGAAGAAGTGATAGCTTTGGATAAGCGCGAACAAGAAATCAAAAATAGAATAAAAGAAATAGATGAAAAAATGATGGAATTAGATAGCAAAGAAAGGTCTAATAATAGAAAAATTGACAATGCAAAAGCAGATATTGAAGATGCAAAAGCTAATGCTAATTTTAATTTAAAACAGGATAATATGAGTGAAAAATTATTTAATATTTTAGAGGCTAAAAAAACTATCTCTGTATTTGAGGAAATAGGGATACCTATCAATGAAGAACTTATAGAAAAAATAAACCAAATAGAATTATACCTAAGAAATGGATTTAATGAAGATAAAATCGAAGCCTTATACAAAGAAATTGAGACTGGCATGTTTGAGACTATAGACAATGAATATGCAAAAATACCAAAAGCTACTTATGTAGATAGATTATTTTTAAACAATACAGTTAAATTACCTTATTCAAAAGGCAATACACTAGGTAGTTTATCAACTATAAATGACAAACTAGAATTACAATCTGATATTTTAGCGAAAAACAGTACACAATATAAATATGATTCAGAAGATAAAGATTTACATGTTCATTTTGGTAAAATTAATAAATTAGAGAAACTATTAGATACTACATATGCAATTGGCGAAGATATGAATTTATCTTCAATGATGAGCCAAAATGATATTGCTAAATTAAAATATGGAATAGACGCAAAAGTAGATTTATCTAATACAACTTCTTTACAAGATAAATATTCTAATCAGTCTGTAAAAGACTCTAGAAGAATGCAATTGTACAATAGTGTTCAAAATCACCATAAAGAAAAAAGCGCGAAGAAAATAATAGGAATGAGTAGTGAAGAATTAGAAAAATTAGAAACTGAAAATTTACAAAATCTTTTTAATACATTACCAGGTCAAATTGAATTTTATAAAAACAAAGTAGAAGAACTTAGCGGACCTTCTTTTAGAATTGATGAAATACATAGTTTATTAGAGGATAAAGAAACACCGGTTACAGATGAGGAAAGATTAAAATTAGAAACTGAATTAGTATCTATAAATACTAAATTTCCAGATGCACAAAACCAGCTAGAATTGTTTGTTAAATTAGGAGTCCATTTTAGTAATCAATTAACTAATATAGAACAACAACTTAAAGATAAAGGCGTTGAAATAGAAACTAAAAAAGAAGAAGAAACTACAACTGAAAAAGAAGAAGAAACTACAACTGAAAAAGAAGAAGAAACTACAACTGAAAAAGAAGAAGAAACTACAACTGAAAAAGAAGAAGAAACTACAATTGAAAAAGAAGAATCTAAAAAAGAAGACGAAGTTATAGATGTTGAAATTGTAGAAGATGACGAAGAAGTTATTTCAGAAATGCTCAAAATATTCAAAGAACATGGTAAAGGCGAAAAAGAAGTAACTGCTCTTTTCTTGATTTTTGAAAAACATGGCGTTGATAAAAAAACTGCCTTAGACAAAGTTAAAGACTACATAAGAGTAGGAGGAAAAGTAGAAAAATTAATAGAGAGCTTTTCAGAAATTAAAGAGCACAAAAGTCCTTTTCTACGTGAAGACAAACCAGAAAGTATGTTGGATATGATTGCAGGGGAAATACCTGCAGATAAACTTGTGGAAGCCGCGAATAAAAAACAACAACTTCAAATTACATATAAAGGAAAGATGTAATTTATTTTTCAATAAGTTTTTACTTATTGAAAAACTCTGTATATAAATGTAATTTATTTATATCATGATGCCTATTATAGTTTTCCAAAGCCAATAAAGGAAGATAATCAAATAATTCTTTAATATTACTAATCCTTTTTATTCTATTACCAGTTTCTAAATCTTTATTATGAATAGTATCCAATAATAAAATATAAGCATATGGATTTTTACTTACTATTTCCGTAGCATTATTAGCACCGTCTTCTATCATTATCGCATGATTAAAACTTAAATCCCATTTTTGTCCTGTAATAAAAACTTTTCTATCGGATATAAATGGAAAATATTTTTGTATATTTTTAAATTTTGATAAGATATTCCTCGGGTAACTAAATGTTGCGATAGAAATGTTATCAATCATATTATTATTTTTGATAATCTCAAAAAAATCTTCAACACCTTCTCTAGGCTTTACATCTTTATAACAATCATTCTCTTTTTCAAGAAAATCTAAACCATTTATTTTAGTATCCCACCAATAAAATTTATCTATATCTTCATAAACATAGTTTGTGTTATTGTTTTTATTATAATATTTTAACCAAGCTTTATTTAAGTCAACTAATACCTCATCATAATCCAAATATATATTCATCATTTTTATTAATTTTTGTAACATTTGTAAATCTATATCATGTTTTGTCATTAAATACTTGATTTTCGCTTTATGCCCACTTGTTTCTACTACATTATGTAAATTATTGATATCAAACATATATTTTCCTTTCGTTTTATTTATCTACGTTTCTTATATTTTTCTTAAAGATGGTATAATTATACCAAAAAAGGAAGTTATATGATTATGAAATTTTTATTAAGTATTTTTACACTACTTGTTATAAGTGGTTGTACAAATAAACCAAGCCCAATAAAATACGAGGAAGTTAATAAAAAATGTGATATTGATAATATCAATTTTTATAGAAAATTAGTAAAAATTAGCAAAAACAAACTATTTCTAAAAAATATTTTATTTGATTTAAAACAAAATACATTAACTTTTAGTGAAAAATATTCCAATACATCACAAATAGAATTATTTTCTTTTAATGATAAATATTCTAATAAAGAAGATTCTTGTGATTCTGCTGATATAAGATACGAAAACTACCTGAAAATAAATGAAAAACTTAAGCAGTTAGGGTACGAGAAAGGATATGATACTTTTGCAACTATTTTAAATTATAATATTCGAACTATAGAAAGTGAAAATAAAAATTATAATAATTGGGAAGAAGAATATATTGAAAAAATACTATATCAAAATTCTTATAAAAAACCTATTAACATAATAGTATTTAATAACACTAATAAAAAAATGCCATTTAAAATTGAAGATTTAAATATAAAATGGAATATTATAAAAGATGAAAATCTTATTATTCAAGAATTTAAAAATAATTTAACTTTAATAGATATAGAACCTATACAATCAAAAGAATATATTTTAGATGAAGTATTTAATAATTGTAATTTAGTAGGGAAAGAGTGCCTAACAAACTTAAATAAGAAAGTTAAAGAGTTATTTAATACTTCTATACAAAATAAAAACAAAATGATAAAATTTGAAAAATTATTAGTAGATTCTTTAAATAAATTCAAAACCTACCCATATTTAACCAGTGTTTTAGGGGATAATGTTTTGAATGGAACTTATAAGAAACACTATTTAACATTTAAAACTGAAAATAATACCGTTAAAGTTTACATCGATATACATAACAAAAAGAAAATAATACCTGAATATTTTCAAGCACGCGATTATAATTTTAGTTTAATAGTAGAAGGCAACAGCTTAAGAATTAAAAACAAATCACGTAGTAATATTAAAGTGAAGAATATTATCATTACTAATAATAATGAAAAATACTTTATCGATAAACAACTTAGTATCCCATATGGAAGTGAAGTTACAATCAATTTAAATAATTATATAAATTATATAGATAGTACATATTATGTTTTTAACAACAAATTTGAAAGCTTTAATAACAGGTTCGGTATATATGCAGAATACACCAAACCAGGTTACAAAAGACCCCATTTTGTTTCTAATTACACAACTAACTCTTATACTTTAAAAGCTGTTCAATTAGATGAGCAACAACAAAATTATATAACATTAACTAATTAAGTTAATGTTATTATCCTTTAAGCTTATCGACTAATAAATCATAATTTAATATTATATCCATATCAATAAAATCTTCTGTTTCATTTATTATATTATTAAAACTAGATAACTCCCCTAAAACATTGGTTATATAAGAATCATATAAAGTTCTATAAACTTCCAAACCTTCTACTTCCAAATCTTTTAAAAAAATATCTAAATATTCCCTAAGAAAAATAAATTCTTCAAGCGTTAGAAAAATTGGAGTATCCTCTGGCAACTTATTATACTTATCTATTCTATTATGAAAATAAATATAATACATTTTAATTGCACTAATATCTAGACTTCTTTTTATGATAGAAATCTCTTTAAATACATATGTACTATTAGATAAAATTTTATTTAAATGATTTGTATCCAATGTTTTATAATATGTTATAGGTATATTCGTTATACGCTTTTTATAAATTTTATAAAATTCTTTTTCCATTATAGTTAATATAAAATATATTTCCTCTAATTTGAAATTTAGATTAGAATCTAATATCTTTGATACAGAATAATTTAATATCTCTTCTTTTATAACCATTCCCATGTTAAACCCTTATTATCTATTTTTGTTTTTATTACATTTATATCTTCAAATTTATTTTGGATATTCCTATATATATAATCAGTGCTTTTTTTAAATGATAAATTAAAAATAGTAGGACCACTGCCAGACAAAGTAGACATTAAAGCACCAGACCTAAGAGATTCTTTTCTAATATCAAATAGAATAGGCATATTACTCATTCGTTTTGTTTGATGGAGCTTATCTTTAGTTGCTTCCTTTAATAATCTCCAGTCTGAATTAAAAAAAGAGGAAGTTACTAATGCAACCCTACTTATATTAAAAACTATATCTTCCATACTAAAATTCTTCTTTAAAGTTATTCTACTTGCCTTAGTGTTAGTCTTTATATTAGGTATTGCCAATATGACATCTAATTCGTCTTCTATATTTTTCTTTTGAAAGATAACTTTTTTATTAGATAATATAGAAACCGTAAAACCACCATATATAGCAGGTGTTATATTATCAGGATGCTCTTCATATTTTAATGCCTTATTTAATATTTTCTTTTTAGAAAATTTAATATCAGCGATTAGAAAAGCAGCCATTACAGCCGACACTATTACAGCCGAAGAAGAACCTAAACCACGCGCCATAGGTATCTTATTGTCAAATTTTATCAAAAAATTTCTATCAGTTATACCTAACTCTTTTAATTCGCTTTTTAATATTTTAAAAAAATTATTAAATTCTGGTTTTAACAAAAAGTCATTTTCTAATTTTGAAAGAAAAACAACAGTATCTACGGAGTTTTCCTCTATGGTTATTGTGTTATATATTTGCAAAGCCAAACCTAAAGTATCAAAACCAGGTCCAAGATTTGCACTAGTTGCTGGAACTTTTATTCTTAATTTTTTCAAAATATTATTTCCTCACTATTACTTGCCAACAATATATCTATGGCTTCTCTAAATACACCTTCACCACCTTTAAAATCAGAAATATAATCTACTTCCTGCTTTATCTTTTCAATAGAATCTTTTGGACATATTGATAAACCTACTATTTTTAACACTTCCAAATCTATTAAATCGTCACCTATATATATTATGTTCTCGTCTAATAAATTGAATTCTGATTTAAAATTCTCATAGTCTTTGATTTTATTTTTAGAACCATGTTTATAAAAGTCAAACTTTAAATGCTCAATAATTCTAATATCTGCTACCTTGTCAGAACGTCCAGTTATAGCGCCCAATATAAAACCTTGCTGCTTAACATGCTTAATCAACTGGCCATCTTTAACACAAAATGTTTTAGATATAGAAACCGAACCATTTTGATTTTCTTGATAATATAATTTACCATCTGTCAAAACACCGTCTATATCAGTCAATATAGCTTTTATCTTTTTTGCCTTATTTATTATATATTGACTATTATTAGATTTCATCTATCAATTTCTTAATATCTACATTATATAAATTATCTATATTAGAATAGAAATCTTCTTTCGGAACATATAAACTTTCCTCATATATTTCATTCTTGCCTTTTCTTAAATATAAAATTGTATTTGCAACTTGATTATTCTTAGTTTCGTAATAAGAATTAAAGAAATCTATATTTTCTTCGTGTATTGTGATATTTACAAAACTAATATCTTTATCTTTTAATTCTTGTGTGAGATGATTATATAAAGAAGACAAAGTATAATCTATTTGTATTTCTAATAATTTATCTAAATATCCAGTTTTTATATCAAGTAGTAATTCTTTAGTGAAAAAAGTTATTAAAATATTTTTATCTTTATTGTCTTCTAAAAATTTCTGATATTGTGGGTTTGTTAATATAGAAACTTCGCGAATATAATCTTTCGCTATATTTTTTATTATTTTCATTTTTTATTCCTTTTTTTATTTATCATACCATATAATATGGTTTTATATCTAAAAAAAAGCTTAAAAAAAAGTATTTCTTCTTTATCTTTTATAATTATTTTAAAAAAAAGGGAATTTACACTATGAAAAATAAAGATGAGTGGTATATAACTATAACCGAAATAGGCGATAATTATAAAGACGTTATATCTGATTTCGATTTTAATATCAAAAAATATTCATTTAAAAAACTAATAGAAATTTCTACACCTTATTTAACAAAATATTCAGATTTTTTTTATATAAAAGAATGGAATATACAATATATTAAGTACAACATCGATATCAGTAAAAAAAATATTTTAAGTAATGACACTAAAATTATTAATAAAGATAATTTTGTTAAATTAAAAAATTTAGAAGATGAAGAATATTTTGTACTAAGGTTTGAAAAATCTTTTAAAAAGAAAAAAAATGAAACATTATGTAATATTTTATACGAAGAAGAAGTTCGACCAAAAATACGAACTGAAAAAGAATTAGAAAATAGTTCTTATTTCCCAAAAGTAGAAATGGAAAAATTAAAAAAACAACGTGTATATGACCTCGAAATGTATGTGGATAAACATATTTTTAATAATAACAAATTGACGGTTAAGAAATCTACAAAACCTAGTTTAATTATCAATATAAAATAATTTTATTTTAAACTAAAAATATTCCCTCTTTTTCTTTTATAATAAAATAAAATTAAATCAACTTTAAGGCACGGAATTTTGAATAAATTAAACTTATTATTTTTATCTTCTTTATTATATATTACCACATTTATTCACCTAAATGCTGCTGAATTCGAAGAAGCTCCTTTAAATATAAATTTAAAAACTTTGAAAAAAAATATAAATGTGAAATTTATATATAAAGAAAATAAATTTTATGCCCCATTTAAAGACCTATTTGATGTTTTTAAAATTGAAAATATTTATTTAAAAAATGATAATAAAATGATTGGATTTTACCCATTTTCTGATGATAAATATGAAATTGATTTCAACAATTCAACTTATAATATACGAGGTAAAACTGGTCGATTAGAGCCTGGAACATATTTCTTTCATAATAAGAAATTTTATATTGAAACAGAATTATTAAATAAATTATTCAACCTGAATATGATTATAAATTTTTCAGATTTATCGTTGAACTTTTTAAATGAAGAAGAATTACCAGTTGTTAGAAATTTTCTGCATGAACAAAGACAAAATTCTAAAAATAAAACAAAAAAGAATAAAATAAAGTATGATTATTTTGTAAAAGATAAAAAAACATATTTTAGAACTGGACGAGTTGGATTAGAAGGTTTTTATACTTATAGCACTCCACTAGGAAAGAATGTAAATAATCCAGATTTTTTAGAGCACAAAACTTCACAAAGTCTTTATGGTGGTTTTGAATTAGGAAAAGGTGACTTTTATTTTAATTTAACAGGCAATCATGAGAAATACTTAAACATTGATAACTCTAATTTTAATTTAAAATATATATTACCAGAACAAAAATATTTTAAAGTTATGAATATAGGGGACGTTTCCTCTGGTGGATTATATGGTAAAAGCTTTAAGGGTGTATCTGTATCTAATAATTATAGACCATATATGGGTGAATTTAATAAAGTTTATTTACAAAAATTTACTTTCCCTAATTCTTATATAGAAGTATATAGAAATAATGTAAATATTATAAATATTAAATCAGATTCAAAAGGCTTCTATAAAACAGAAATACCTATTTTTTATGGAAATAATGAAATAGAAATAAAAATATATGGACCTCATGGAGAAAGAGATAATTATAAATTTATACATAATATTAAAAGTAATCTTTTAAAAGACGGACAATATCTATACGATTTTTCACTTGGTAATACAGCAAAAACGGATACTAGTGAAATACCAAATACAACGTATGCAGCAGCAAACGGTAAATATGGTATCAATAACGATATAACCATACGTGGTGGTTTTATAGCCAGTGATAAAGAGGATACAGAAACCGTATTCGGCCCTAAAAAAGACATAAACGCAAATTCTTTTTATACAGGTTTAGATGCCAACTATAAAGGTAATTATAATTATAGTAATACGTTTAAATATGATGATTATTTTTTAAATTCTGTAAATTATATGAGTGATATTTATTATATAAACGCATACTATAAATATGCGTTACAAGATAACCAACAAGATTCTTTTTCTGTATTATCTTATATACAGCTAGAAGCAGATAATTTAAGATTTCAATATCAAAGATTTTTTGCCACTGATTTAATTGATAATGGATATGATGTTTACAAAACTTCTTTTATGACCAGATTATCACAGCGTATATTTTCAGATGTATCTTTTATTTATGAAACATTCGATAATCAAGCTTATAGAGATGATATGACAATAAATTATCGACTAGGAACAACTTTATTTTATAGATGGCTACCAAAGTTTTTAAGAAATATAGATATATCATTATCAGGTAATTATTCTCTTATAGAGGGATTTAAAAATTACAATCTTAAGATAGAAAAAGAAGTAGGAAGAAAAACTAAATATACATTTTTCTACAATAAAGAATTTTATAGCAACAATGATAAAGAACAAGTTCGGTTAGAATTAACACAAGATTTTGATAAATTTTATGGTATCGTAAACACTTCTTATTTTGTTGATAACAGTTTTAATGTTCAAGTTGGTTTAGGTGTTAATATAGGATACAATGATAAATTAAATCATATCTATTTTAGCTCTTGGAAAGATATTGGTAGAGGTGAAGTGTCTGTTATTCCATATGATGATAAAGATAATGATAATAAGTTTAGTAATAAGGATAAAGTTTTAGAAGAGGCCAATATTTATGTCAATGCTGGAAAACATCTTTTACACCACGATAATAAAGTTTATCATACAAGTAACGTTATTCCGTATGAAGATAACAATATAAAAGGTAACGAATTTACAGATGGAGAACATTTATTTGTACCTAAATATAAATATATAGGTTTTGAGCCACGACCCAACCTATTTACAACTGTTTATTATCCATTTGTAAAAACAGGTATTATAGAAGCCAATGTTATAAATAAAAAATATAATAAGATTATATCTGGTATTATTTTAGAATTACACAACTTAAAAACTAAAGAAGTATCTAGTGCTATAACTGACCTAGATGGAGAAGTATATTTTGATAAAATAATACCTGGCGATTATATCTTATTATTAAACAGAGAACAAATGGGTGATTTACGATTTAAAAGTGAAAAATATAATGTAAAAATCACAAAAGACTTTTTTAGTAATAAAAATGCAAAACCTTTTACTTTTTATATAGAGAAATAAATGAAACAAAAAATATTTCTCTTAATTATTGGATTATGTAACATTGTATATGCAGATTATACAAATAACAACTTTTTAGAAAACTACAAAAAAGAACTTGATAACAGCAGTAATAACTTAATAGTAGTAGTAAAAACAGAACCTCATACAATTAATAGGAATAATGTTCTTTTTACGATGGACAAGATAGAATTATCAGATGAATTAACTAGAATATATATAGATAATAATAAAACCTCCTTCTTAAATAATTATTTCTCCAACACTATTATATTATTCGATAAATCAAAAAATATTTTTATAAACGCAATATTTTCTAATTTTAGTTATAATAATATTAATAATATGATAAAATACGAATTAAAATTACAGGAGTTTTAAATGGATACGATTAATCAAGAAGAAATGGATTATATCAATAGTTTAACAAAACAAGAAGTAGTAGCAGTTGAAAAATATTCAAACGAGAATGCGGATGCTTGCTTATTGATAGGACAAATTTATTTATTTGGAATTGAAACAGTCCAAATTGATACAAAGAAGAGTATTAAACTCCTATTAAGAGGTGCAAAAAAGTTCAACAACAAAAGTTGTATCAGTGTTTTAAAAAACATATTAGACAAAGGTGAAATAACCAGTAAACTATTGGAAAAAGAAACGGAATGGATTTTAGAAAACGTTTAAAATATATATTTATTATATTATCTACCATTGTTTTATTTAGTGGTTGTAGTAATAAAATATATATAAATGAAAAAATTAGCAATGATTTAAAAAGCAAATTGGAATATAAAATTATTCTTTTAGAAAATAAAAACACTGATTTATACAAAGAATTATATATAACGTTTAAGTCTTATAGCTGGAATGTTATTAAAACAAAAGAAAATATCAATGATATTGTATATAACAAGCAATATACAGGGTTGCCTAAATATATTTTTATTTTAGAAAAAGAAAATATATATTATAATAATAAAAGTAAAGGCTATTCTTATTTTCATATATATATACAAGATATTAAAGATAAAGAAACAATTTACGAAATCCATGATTATGGAAACAATAAAGATATAAAAAATCACATTATATTCTTTTTAAGGAAGGTGTTATAAATGGAAAATATAGAATCGATAGTTACAATGGGAATAGCTGCTATTGTAGCTTTTATGATATTAAAATTTGTTTTTAAGTTAATTACTAGCTTAATAATGATGTCAATTATATTTGGAGTATTATATTATGATTATAATTATAATTATTTAAATAATAAAGAAAGTTCTTATATAATAAAATATATAGATAAACATATAGTGAATGTGGATGATTTACACATTGATAAAACAATAGAAAAGTATCAAAAAGATTTTGATACTTTTCAGGATGTAAGAGAAATAGGTAAATAAACCTACTTCTCTTTGATTACAGAAAAACTTTTAGCCAGTTTATCCATTTGCTCTTTAGGAACGTCAATTATTCCATCCATTTTAGACATATGCTCACGTAATTCATTTCTGTAAGTAACCATTTCACTTTCTAATTGTTTAGAAGTTCCTTTTGTCTCAATTACACCATAAGTGAAATTAAGTTTTACATCTTCTGAATTTATAGTTTCAAGTTTACCGTCTGTCATTTTTTCTATAAAAATATTATCTGCATGTAATTTTTTAAATAAACTTACATAATCCTCAAATATTTCTACAACTGCACCGTCTTTTGTTTCTTTTGTTAGAACTATTGCCATAGTTTTCTCCTGTTAGTTTGAAAAATACTAACATATTTAAACTTAATCTAAGTTTAAACTGTTTAGAAGTTCGATAGTTTCTTTACTCTCTATATTGTTATCATATTTTTTATTTAATAATATAAATCTTAAAAGTTTCTTATTAAGTTTTGATTTATTTAATAGAATTTTTACATTAGTAAAACCATCATTTGATATATTATTGATATTAGCACCATTAGACAATAAAATCTTAGTCAATAACATGTTTTCCATAACAATAGCTAAGGTTAAAGGAATATCACCATTAGAATCCTTTTTATTTATATTAAAACCCGCTTTTATTAAGCCCTCTATAGTGTCTTCATTATTATTAGTAATAGAATTATGAACTATAGCTAATGATATTATAGAGAAATCTTGATTATTTATTTCTAACTTATTTACTTCTATTAAGTTTAATTTTCTTAATATCTTTAATAACAAGGTAGTTTTACTTTCTACTATTAAAGAATTTAATATTTTATTTTTTACAGATATATATTTACTACTGTCAAAAAGAGATAATACAATATCTTCATTATTATAATACATAGACATTATCAACACTTCAGTATATTCTTTTTCTGTTAGTTTTAAATATTCTATAAGTTTTAAAGCTATCACAGAATATTCATTAGATATTAAATTAAATAAATAGTTTATGTTTAGCTGGTCTTCACGTAAAAAATTTAGTAAATCTAATCGTAATAATTCTTGATTAGCTTGTTTGAACTTGTTGATGGAAATATTCATTATTAATAACCTTTTATTCTTATTATAGGGTTAAGTAGAAAAGTACCGATTTTTATTTTTATAATATACTTAAACAATAAGGAGTTTGATATGAGTGCTTTCTTTGATAAATATAATACATCAGCTAGTGGTATGCAAGTTCAGCGCCTTAGAATGAATGTTATTAGCTCTAATTTAGCAAATACTAATACTACACAAACAGCCAACGGAGAAGGTCCATACAAGCGACGAGACGTTGTTTTTAAAACACTAGACTTTAATCAAGAGATGAAAAAACAAGTTTTCGGAGTTATTGATAATGACAATGGCACCGAAAATAAATTAAATGTGGGAGTGAAAGTAGAAAATATATATGTTGATGAAAAAGATTTTATTTACAAATATGAGCCGAACCATCCACACGCAAATAAAAATGGATACGTTGCTTATCCTAACATAAACCCCGTGATTGAAACACAAAATATGATAGAAGCACAACGTACATATGAAGCAAATGCCAACGCATATAGTAGTTTAAAATCGATTGATATACAAACAATAGATTTATTAAAACAATAATAATTTAAAGGAAATAAAATGAAAATAGAAGAAATATCAAATATTGGTCAAACTCATAATATGTATTTTAATTTAAGTAATAACACAAGTAATAAAAGTGGAAACGTATTTGAAAATATGTTAGACGAAGTGAATAAAGGTCAATTGATATCAGAATATGAAACAGAACAAATTGCAACTGGTAAAACAGAAAACTTACAAGACTCTATCTTGAAGATTGATAAAGCAAGTATGTCTTTAAATTTAGCATTAGCTATACAAAATAAATTGTTATCTGGATTCAAAGAAGTTATAAACACACCTGTTTAAAAAGATAATAAAATATAGCAAAAACTATCTTACTATATTTTATTTTGGACTAAAAACCGAAAGAAACACCCACAAATAATGTTTCATTATAATTTATTTTATTATCCATTCCATAACCTAAATCATCATATTCTGTTGTTATATTTCTGTAACCTACATATATATCAGCATGCTCTAAAACACGCATATTTATTTTAGCCATTATTTCAGAATAAACATTAGCATCCATTAAAGATAATGGGCTAGGAGAATAATAACCAGAACCAGTAATACTTATCGGCATACCACCTGTTAAAATAGTAGGTAGAAAATATTCAGCCTCTACACCAAATGGGACTGCCAAAAAGGTGTTGTCGCCATTTATATCATAAGAAGTATGAACAAGTTTTACTCCTACACCTATTTTTAATCCAGGTATTGTGTTTACAAAATCTTTTACCATGAAATTTATTTCAGCTAGACCACTCTTATTAGTGTTGTCATCGTCTATATTTAAATATCTTATGCCGACATAAGACATATTTTTTTTAAATGTTTTATTTATTTCAGATAAATCATATTTAATACCTATACTTAAATCTTTATTATTTACATTTAAATCAGTAATAGTAGTTCCTACTATTTGCTTTTCTTCCATCAATAGATTATAATTGTCTGCGTATGCATTAGTTGATATCGCAAGTCCAGCAATTAGCCCCAAAGATAACTTTTTTAATAATTTCACTTTTACCTCTTTTTTTAATTCATTTAAGTCATTTATAATATAATAACTTTAAAACATATTATACCAAAATAATAAACGATAAATCATATTATTTTAAAAGAGTTGTGATTGCCTTATAAATGCTAATATCTTGGATACATTTTTGTGTTCTTAATTGATAAGATAATTGCGAATTAGATAAATTTCTATATTTTTGAACGTAGTATTCGTATTTTTTTTGTGAATATTTTTTTCTATCGTATAATAATTTTCCAAAAGCTTGTGTCTCGTTTTTATCTAATCTAGCGTAAGCACTATCATAATATCTTCGTATTTTATAGTTACAAACTTTCGAATATTTTCTATACAAAAAAGATTGTTTATGAGGGTTTATAGACTGTAATTTTAATAATTTTTTTACTTTTAATGTTTTTAATGCTAATTTTGCTGGTTTATCGCTTAAGTTTAAATTTGAATTATAATAATCTAAATCATACCAGGTTATTTCCTTATATTTCTTTAATAAAATCGTATATTTTTCTACTTCAGATGGACTTAGATTCTTTAATTCTTTGTTATTATATATAGTATTATCTTTTTTTGTTACGATAAAAGTTTTGATATTATTTTTCTTTTTAGGAATAACCCTTAAGTCATTATTATAGATATTTAAATATTCTAAATTTTTAGATAACAAATCATTAGATATATTCTTGATTTTATTATTTGATAAATCTATATAAACTAAATTTTTTAGTTTATATAATCCTAATGGTATTTCTTTTAATTTTTTATTAGAACACTCTATATGCGTCACTTTAGAATAATTAAATTTTTTATTTACCTTAATCTGTTTTCCTTTTTCATATAAAATGCAATTTTTAAAAAGTTCTTTTTTTTCTATTTTTGTTAATGTTTCAGCATTTAAAAATGTCATTAAAAAACTGAATATTAAAATAATACTTATTCTCATTTATTGTCCTTTCGTTATATCTGTTATATTATTATAATATTTATTTTTCTTTTTAGCTTTATCTATACCGTCTAATGTTCCACTTGATGGATATTTTAAATATGATACTACGATATTTGAAGCATCTATGATATTTTGGTTTCTTGCTTCGTTCGCATATTTATATACCTTTCCGATATATTCTTTTTTTATTTCATTTATTTTTGAATAAGGACAGCCATTTTTAATGCGGTTATTTACATAATCCAATATTTTCTTATAGTTTATAGCTTGCGCCTTAACTCCTCTCGAAAAAGGACGCGAAATATGCCAACTAACACTATTTGGTATAGATAGTATTAAAGGTATATTTAATTCCATTGCAATTATAGCCGCTACCTCATCTACTCCACGCGCCATACCTGATACTATACCTATATTTTCAATATTCTTTAACTCTTTTATTTGATTTATAGCAAGCATAAGTTCCTCTTTTACAAAATCAAGTATTTCTTCGTTATATATTATTCCATTATTATATAATTCTTGATTGTTAGCTTTTTCAATATTTGTATGACCAGTAAAACCTATAAAAAACATTTTATCCCCTTTTGATTGTATTGTAATACCTTTCAACTTAAGAAAAGATTAAGTTATATTTGTATATTCTTAAATTATTATATGTAAGGAAAAACAATGCAAGAAGAAATAAAAATATTTGAAAATAAATTAGGCGAAATATCAGATAAATTTAATATGAATGATTTATTGGAAAATTTTAGAGACGATTTATTTAATGTGAAAGATGGTGAAGGAATAACAGACGAAATGATTAATTCTGCTGTATTCGCAAATACAATGATGTTTACTAATATGATACACAGTTTAGTTGCTGCTGATAAAAAAGATGCAGCTTTTTTAGTATGCGAAAACACGCATTTAATTATTTTATTAAATAGCTTAATGATTGACACTGAAATGTTTAAAGATAAAGATACGATTGATACGGTAGATATGTTTCTTGAATACTCAGAATTTATTTTTGATTTTTTAGATAAAAATGTTATCTAGGTACAAATTACCATTTGTACCCCAAACCTACTATTAATGAATGTGTATTATTTGTAAATTTTACAGTATCATTTATGGTATCCTCATCTGTTATTAAAAACTCTTGGTGTTTATATTTATACCCTATCATCCCTATTAAACCTATTTTTGTATAATAATTAACATAAAAATTCGTTTCTAAAAAGGTTTCCTCTTTGTCTATACCAACACTCCATTCATTTGATAATTCTACTCCATATGCTAATTGTAAATCGCCACGCAGATAAACCATTGGAAGATATTTCTCAAATGTAATTTCACCATATGTTCCACTTTTATAAGTGCTTAAATTTTCACTAATTAAATGACCTTTTATTATTTTATATTGACCGCCCACATTTAATTGCATATCATTACCCTCTAATAATTCCCAATATGCCATAAAATTTTGTTCTTCTGTCGATATAAAACTATAATAATCTATCATGGAATATGTTGAGGCAGACACCATCTCATTGAACTTTGATACTTTTTCAAACGAATAAGAAGACATATCTGCTTTTAAGAAAGGTAACAGATAATAATTATGTTCAAATTGTATATAACCAGCATAAAAATCATTAGAAAATTCGTCAGCTATATCGAATTTTTGAAATTTAGTTATATTCTCACTTACAGTTGAACCGTTAGTTAAAGGTTTATCTATATAAAGCATAGCAGTGATAGACATACTATAATTCTTATCCTCAGCGCCTGTGATACGCTTGATTTTACTTTCTTTTGCAGATAGAGAAGTTAAAGAAAGAGCCAATGATAATATTATCGCAGATGTAGTTTTTAATAAATTCATAAAATATATCCTATTTTTTATTCTAATTATAAATAAAAAATAGTCATTTTTATAGCATAATAATTTTAAGGATTATTTAATTGATATATTTTAAGTTCGTTTTTTAACTCTAAATTTTCATTTTCAAGTTGTTTTATATATTTCATATAACTATAATATTCTTTCTTGATATATGTTTTCGATAATGCGTAACTAAAAAAAGTAATCGATATTATATATAAAAATATTATTATAAAATTACATTCTTTTTTTAATTTCTTTGAAAATTGCATCTTTCACTCCCTGTTTATCTTGGAGTTTATAATATAGAATATTTATTTTTTCTTTATAAATTTCTGGTTCATAATAATCCAACAAATACATTTGTTCAATATACCTTAAATAATCTATGACCAGATTATATTCTAAATCTTCTAAACTAATCTCTTCTTTATATTTTAAGTTAGATAAATTATTATCTAAATTGAATATGTTAGTATCCTCAGAAGATACATTATTCCCATTTATTTTCGAAAATACTTCATTATACATAGATATTTCTAAAGAAGCATTATAGAGCTCTTTTAAATGTCTATAATTATTTAGGATAAGAACAGGATTATTCTTATCTAGTAGTTGATAAAACTTTTTAATATTTGTCTTGCTATCTTTTGCAAAACTTCCTATTTTATCAAATTCATTATTCTCAATAACTAATAAGGAAATTACTAATTCATCGTCAATAATAATAGTTCTAAATAAATATAATACTTTATCCACTATATTAACCTACAATCGCTTGATATTCTTCAATTATCCCCTCAAGAACAATATCATCTTTTTTAGGTTTTTTATTAGGGTTTATATTATCAACATAGTTTTTAGAAATCTTTTCAATAGCTTTATAATCAATACCTAATGAACCACTTTTATCTTTAATATTCTTTTTAGCATCTTTTACTTCTTCTATTCTTTCCATAGTAGTAGCAAGAGGTTTTTCTAAACCCTCGAATGCATCAGGAGATTGTTCTAGTTTTAACATATAATCGTCGATAACGTCAGCTTGCAACGCTTTCTGGTTTATACCATCTTTTGCTATATACTTCATAGCTTCAACCATACGTGCTGGCTCGAAACCACCTTCTTTTAAACCATTTTTCGCGTCTTTTAAATCCAATTTGAAGTTTGTATCTTCTATCATTGTATTCACTAAGTTTTGAAAAATATACTTTACTTTTGTTCTGTCATCTGCTTCTGCATCAACATCATTTATTTCTACTTCTATCTTCTCTAAATATTTTACGTCTTCCATTTTTTATTTCCTTAATTTGTATTTGTAAAAATATACTATATAATTTCTTCATTTTAGCTTAAAAAATAAAATATATAGTGTTAAGCTACTTTTAAGTTGAAAGCATATATAATGTTTATATCAATATAACAACAAAAAAGGATAATATATGTTTGATAGTTTTAAAAAGTTAGGTAGTGGTTTATTAAGTACAGCAAAAAATTCATTTGAATTTGCACAAGGTAAAACTACACTTATGAAAGCCTATTATAATTTAGGTGAAAAAGTAGTTAAAGATTTCCAAAATGGCACTTTAAAAGTGAGTAAAGAAATGGAAGAAGAAATAAATAATCTAATCAAGGTGATTGAAGAAACTAATAGTTCTACTATCGTTGACAAAGATATATTAGAAGGCATCAATGAAATTAAAAAAGAAGTTGCCTCTAAAAAAGAAGCAGAACCAGAAGTAAAAACCGAAGAAGAAGTAGTAGTAGAACCAGAAGTAAAAACCGAAGAAGTTAAGAAAACTACCAAAACTAAAGTTACTAAATCCAAAACAACAAAAGATACCGACAAATAAAAATCTAAATTAAAATATCTTAAAAAGGTATTTTAATTCATTTGCAGATTATTTATGTATTTTACACCATTTATATCAAAAATCAATCTATATTTAACATTTTCTCTTCCAGCTATAAAACGATAATCATATATTGAATTAGTGTATCGCTCTAATTTTCTCTCTATATTTCTTTCTATTTTGTTAGTCTTTAAATTCAACCAAGTTATTTTAATAATAGTATTCTTATCAGAAGAAATACCATTTATAGTACATATTTTTGATTTCTTTGATTTCTTTAGGCCTACATTACAACTTATAGATGGTTTATTTTTTGTTATGATTTTGTTTTTTACTTTTGGGGCTTTCGCAACAGACACGACTACTTTTTTAGAAACCTGTTTGTTCTCTTTTTCCATTTTTTTATTAGTTGTTATTTCAATTATGTTTTTAGAAGGCGATTTTACTACAAGCCCTAATTTAGCGACTGAAGTTTTTATACTTTTTTTCTCAAATGTATCTTTAGCTAATTTTACTGACAAAACTTTATTATCTTTATAACTTTTTAATGTTTCGTTTTTTGCCGAGATTTCTTTTCTATTATCAGTAGACATTATTTGTTTATTCATATCTTCTTTATTATCTAATTTAACGGTTAAAAATATATAAGAGGTCGCAATAATTGCCATACCTATTAAAATTTTACCAAACTTGGTAACTTGTAACTTAACTACTTTCATTTGTATCCTTTTTATTATTATAGCATAATAATAAAAAGAAATAATAGCTTAAAATTTATGTTGTGGTTTATTAGAAACTACTTCTTCTTCTTCTGCAGCAAAACCAGTTGGTGGTGTTATCATTATCTGTGTAATTATCTGCGATAGAGATTTCTCATAATCAGATAATTTTTTTCTATTTCCATATGCTTCTGTTAATTTTACAGCCATTTGTTTTTTATAAGCTATTGAACTAGCAGATATAGAGTCTGGTTTTTTTCTATTTTTATTTAAATACGCCTCCATATTGGCTTCCGTATTAAAACTTTTAAAACTATCAGCTTCTTCAAATATAATCAAATTCATTTCGTAAATATATTTAAATAGAGAAACATATTCTTTCTTTATATAAACCTTTCCACCTATTTTTTGCGTTATATCTGGATATTTTAAGTTTAATTCCCCTAAAAGCGCACTTTCTTTTTCATCTAACTCGTACATTACTAATTCTTTATCTTTATATTTGCTTGCAACTATAGAAATCATAGCAGCTTCCTCTATAACTAATGTGTGCATATTATTAAATAAAAAATCAGGTCTTAATATTTGTTCATGCATTATTCCAAGCGCTTCATTTCTTACATTATCATCTTCTATAGAATAAGTTATTTCTAATAATTCTGGCAAATATTCTTTTGATATTTTTTCTAATATTGAAACTGGTATCTTACCTAAACTAGAAAATGATTTCCTAATATAGTTTATTTTTTCAAAATAATCTTTTCTTTCAGGATATTTTTTCGAGTATATAAATTCTAAAAACATCATTACGTCTTCTTGTAAAGTCAATATACCGTTCGTATCCTCTAAAAATTTAAAGTTTGAACCTGTATTATTATTATGATTTGACAAAAATTTATTAAATAAAAATTTATTATCTTTCGTTATAGTAATACTATCTGCTTGGATATCTAATAAAGCCAGTATAGACTTATCGGTTATAGTAGTTTCTGTATCATAACTTTCAAAAAAACCAATAGTATTAGATTCATTTTCATCAACTAAATATGTGTTGTATTCTTTCTTATCCGGATATTCCCTATAAATTAATAATTTCAAACCTTTGCTTGTCTCTTCACGTTTTCTTACTTCTAATAGGTTTTTTGTTCCAACTTTTATAATATACTCTTTTCCATTTTTTTTCACAAAATTATATTTATTTTTAAATCCGTCAACGTATGTAGGCTCATCGGAAGTTGTTTCTATATCACAATGTACCTTACTTATATTCTCAGTAAGTGGAATAGTTTCCTCTTTTGAAATCCATATATAAAAAGAAGAATTTTTTGTATGTATTTTTTTTCCTTCTGTTTTCTTTTCATCTATTTCTTTCTTTTCTTTTTGCGGTATATCATTAAAATCAACATCTATATATTTAATATCTAATATATATTTCTTTTTATCTTTTTTTATTATGAAATATTTATTTATACGCATATTATCTGCAGCATTTCCTATTTTTGTCTTAGAATTAAATTTACTTTTTACTTCGTTTGTTATAATTCTAACACTTTTTGAACCTTCCTGAACACTTGGACTTTTTATATCAGCATATTTAATATCAGTACCCTGCCCATCTACACGCCTTAAAGTTCCGTCCTCTTTATCTATCTCAAATATTATTATTTGTCCATTTACAACAGTCTTAATCATCGAATTAGTATAGTAAGGTCTAGATAAGGCAGTAAAAAATTGCATTTCTTTGTCACTTATATTTGTTATATTCTCGCGTTTTACTTTATTCTCTAAATATTTAGCTTCTTTTTTAAAATCTTCATTTTTTGAATTTTCATCTACTGTAAATTCCCTATCTGAACTATATATAGAAGTGATTTTTCCATTATATTCATTATATAATTTTCCTTTATCATCTATAAATTTATTGCTTGTATTTTTTACCTTATAAAGGTTTAAAGTCTGTTTTCCTAATTTAGCTTTCACATTATATTCATATTCGTAATCTATATCAAAAAATTTATGCGCCGCCACTAAAGCTAATAATTTAAATTGTGGTATCTTCTTGTCACCTATAATTCCTTCTTCAAGGTTATCTATAGTACAATTATATTCACCAAAAAATTCTAATATTCTTCTAGTATCACCTATATTATCAACTGATAATTCACGACTTAATTCTTGAATTGGATTTCTATACGCACGTTCTAAAACATCCATAGCAACCGTTGTTTTCATTAATTCGTTATTTTCTTCCGGTATAAAATTTCTTTTTGTTTTTACACCTTTCTCTTGATAATGTTTCACTCCGTGTGGAACCCAATTACCAGGAACTCCTAAAAGTGCAACTTTCATTCCATTAGTTTCTAAAAAACTTTTAACTTTCTTTTTAGTTTCATCATCATTTGGAACCTCTATATCTATATCTGGTAAGAAATTAGCAACATCTATATATGGATTAAGATATCTTTCTTCAGCTAACGGATTAGAATGAATTAATTGCTTCAAAGGAACAGTTGTTATATTTAAAGCTTTAAGTAAAACACTACCACCGGCAGAACCCGAAGTTGTATATATTATATTATTTTCCCTACACCAGTCAGTAAATTTTTTAATTGTAAAATAATAATTTAAAAATTCTTGAGCTTTTGCTGGGGATATAGCTTTGATACGCGTATACACATCTTTAAAGTAGAAAGAACCTTTTTCTATCCTTTTTTCAAGTATGTCTTTTTCTTCATCTGTTAATTCTAAATATTCTTCCGTTTTCCTTAAATCTGATATATTACTTTCTATCTCTGAATAAGTATGATTATTGATTTCGTATAATTCTTCTTTATATGGTTCAAATAGAATATTTAATACACTCTCGCCTTTTAAAAATTGTTTATATTGACTTTCATTTTCTAATTTAATATATTTATTAAATTTAGAACCTTCACCTGTTTGATATTGTCCAACAGTCATATATAATGATTTTCCTGCTTTTAAAGCCTCTTCTATGTCTTTTTTTAAGAAATGTTGTTGTTTATTTACAATAAAATGATTTTGCTCTAAAGAACTATGATTTATTAATTTAATTTTATTATATTCTCTAGTATTGATATGTTTCATTTGCGTTGGATTTGACAATGTTTGTGATAAAAATCCTAATAATGATTTTTTATGATTTAAAGATAAGTCTGATAAATCAAATCCACTATCTTTAATCACTGAAGATATTATATCACTACCGTTAATGAAATTTATTTCTTTCCTGTCTTTTGCTGTTAAAAATGTTTCCATTAACTGTTGAACAAATAACTGCCCAGCTTCGTCCATATCATTTAAAAACACTATATTTTTTATATCAGGCAATGTAGCTATTATTTTAGCTATCGGCATTACTTGACTAGAAGAAGCCGCTTGAATTGAATATAAACCAGTTTTTAAAATTTCATCTTTTATTTGTGGGTAACTTTTATATAAATCAGCCATTGTTCCTAATCCAGAAAGAAAGTCAGTCATTCCTTCCGTAATTATCAATGTTTCTGTTTTTGCTGTTATATTTTTTAAAAAAGATTGCGAATTTCCCAAAACCCTATATCTTTTATTATAATCTTCTGCTTTTTTATTTATTTCAGATACACGTAATTGTATTGAATAACCATTCTTATTTTTACTAAAAAAAGTAACAGGCATAGTTTCAAAAGTATTAGTAGTGAAATTTAATTCATCTAATAGTTCATCTTCACTAGTTATTCCCTTTTCCTTGAAAAAATTTGGAAATTTTTGTGAAAATTGTTGCATATTTGAAGATATAGTAGATTTAAATTTATTTAATAAATCAGAAACCATTTCTTCTTTTAACTCAAATGCTAAATTTTTATTTAAAATATTTTCAGATATACCTTTTTTTTGATATAAATAACTATCTGTTTGTGATTTTAAGAAAAGTGGATTTGATTGTAAGAAAGAAAGAAATATTTCACCTATATTATCTTTAAGGTCATGAAATTCTTTTATAGCTTGTTTTTCTTCTGCTGTTAAATTTCTATTTCCATATATCGCTTTTTTTAATTCAGATTCTTCAGATTTTGATAAACCAAGATTATTTATAGATTTTGTTATTTTAGAAGCTATATTACCAGATTTATCTTCTATGTAATATGAAAAATATTCAAATAATGTAGGGCTTTTTTTAGAACTATTAGGGATAGCATATGTAGGACTAAATATAGTAAGGGTAAAATAGTTCTTATTTAAAACCACACCCTTCCTTTCTTTTCCAACAGAGAACCTATCACTTCCTATATCTAGAAGCATTCTATTATCTTTTACTAATACTGGATTATCTTTTAAAAAATCGTGTAAAAATTTGTTTACTATAAAGAACATATTTTTATTTTTTTCTGCCATTTCTTTTTCCTTTCGTTATATTGTTAATATTATAAAACTTTTAAACTTAAATAAAGTTAACACTTTTTTATAAAAAAATATTTTTCCTTTTATAATAATAGAAAACAAAAGGACAACAACATGTATGATTTCGAACCACTTTATATAGTTATTTTAGCTACTAGTATATCTATATTATTATATTATTTCAGTAATTGTTTTGAGAAAATTGCAAAACTATTTTCTTTATTACTTATAAGCTTTTCTATTATATTTTTAGCTTTTTATTATTTTACACCAATAGACAGTAATTTTAATATACAAATGAAAAATCTAAATACAAAGATTATTGCCAATATTAAGTAATAAAAACTATAAAGAAGAAAAGTTTATCTTTTCATCTTTATAGTAAAATCGAACCTGCGCAGTATTTCTCTATTATCTTCTTTTACTAACAATAAATTACTTACTTCAACAGTATCCGTAGCGGCTGTTTGATTTGTTTTATATTTTACACGTATATTTTCTATTATTTGCTGTTTTGAAAATTTTTCTATTTTAATTTGTGTCTTTTCTTCATACGTCTTAGATTCATATTTATCTATAAGAGCCTCACCAAATTTGTTATACATATCTGATAATTTTATAAATAATTCATCTTGTTTTTTATTATTTTGCCTTAAATAAGGGTTCTTATTTTGTTGAGATTGGCTATATGCCTTTAAAACATACACCTGGTCTTCCGCATTAAAAGTATAAACCTCTAATGAATTGAAAGAAGTTGAGGTCACGTCATTTAAAGAATATATATTTATTAAATTTTTTGGTAAATTTAAGTTATATTTCTCTTTTAATTTTTTTGAAATATCTTCTATATTATTTCCTGATTTAATATCTACATTTAATACCTGTATTTCTTTCATCTTAATTTCCTTTTGTTAATAAACTGATATTAGCGAATATAATATAAAAAAATTCTTAACTTTGAATAAAAAACGAAATTATACATATATAAGTGTGATTTAAGCCGATTTTAAGTTATTTAAACCTATAATATTCGCTAGAAATAATAAGGAATTTAAAATGTACGAAAGTTTAAAAAATTGGTTCACCAATTCAAAAAAAAATATAACTTGTAATAAATGTGGAAATATAAATTTTTATAATGATAGAATTAGCGAACATCATGTTTGTACTAATTGTCAAACACATAATAAAATACCCATAGAATATAGAATTAAACAACTATTTGAAGAAGATAGTGTATTTCTATATAATGAAGATAAAAGACCTAAAGACATCCTTAAGTTTGTTGACAGCAAAAAATATTCTCAACGTATTAAAGATAGTATTAAAAAAACAGATTTTCAATCAGCAGTAGTAACTGGATATGGTAAAATAAATGATTTAACTGTAAATTTTGCTATTTTAAATTTTGAATTTATGGGCGGCTCGTTAGGCTCTGTGGAAGGCGAAAAAATCACACAATGTATTTTAAAAGCTATGAAATTTAAAACACCCGTATTGATAATTAGTTCAAGTGGTGGTGCACGTATGCAGGAAAGTAGTATTAGTTTAATGCAAATGGCAAAAACAAGTGCTGCCTTAAGAAAATTATCACATACAGGATTACCTTATGTATCCCTCTTAACTAATCCAACGATGGGTGGTGTATCAGCTTCATTTGCTTTCCTTGGGGATTTGATAATAGCTGAACCAGGGGCAACTATTGGTTTTGCAGGAAAACGTGTTATCCAACAAACTATACAAGCCGAATTACCATTAGGATTTCAAACTGCCGAATATCTCTTAGAACATGGATTGATAGATGATATTATAGAACGCAAAAATCAAAAGCACTATTTATACACTGTTTTTAACACTTTCTGCTTTAATGAAGAAAGTGAGGACAAACAAGAAGAAAGAATGGAAGTAGATAAAGTAATAGAAGACAATATAAATAATGTCACAAGCAATTAAAGGAAATAAGATGCAAAAAGAATATATGGATTTTGAAGAAAGTTTAAGATTATTAGACGAAAATATAGAAAAAGAAGAAAATTGTGACTTAGTAGAGGAAATGATATTATCTAGAAATCTATTAAAAGAGGATATTTATAACAACTTAAGTGCTATCGATATATTAAAAATAGCAAGACATCGAAACCGCCCATATTCAAAAGATTATATCGAAAACCTTTTGGATACTGGAAGTGAATTTTTCATAAATGGTGATAGACATTTAGCGAATGACCAAGCTATAATATCTGTATTCGGAAAAATTGAAGGGCAAAAAGTTCTTATTATCGGTGAAGAAAAAGGACGAACTATAGAGGAGAAACGTAAATGTAATTTTGGAATGCCACATCCAGAAGGATATCGAAAAGCTATGCGTGCAGCTTCTCTAGCAGAAAAGTTTAATATTCCTATTGTTACATTAGTAGATACACCAGGAGCCTTTCCAGGTATTGGAGCAGAAGAAAGAGGACAAAGTGAAGCCATTGCACAAAGTATATATTTCTTTTCCGGCTTAACAGTCCCTATTATATCAATTGTTATCGGCGAAGGTGGTTCTGGCGGCGCATTAGCCATAAGTGTTGCAAATAAACTTGCTATCTTAAAGAATTCTGTTTTTAGTGTTATATCCCCAGAAGGATGTGCTGCAATTTTATGGAATGATAGTTCGAAAGTTACAGACGCTATAAATAATCTTAAAATGACTAGTTTTGACCTATTAGAACAAGGCATTATAGATGATATAATTCCAGAACCTAAATTTGGTGCACACGATAATCTACAAGAGGTATTTACAAATGTTAAATCTTATATCTTGGGAAATATAAAAGAATATAATAAACTTAGTAGAAGTAAAATATATGAAGAAAAATATGATAAAATGCTTTCATACGGTAATAAATTTCATATATAAATAATATTTTTTCTCTAAATATTACACATAAACTTATTATCACGCCAGTTATGTGTAATATTATTACCTATCTTTTTAATATATCCTTAATTGATATATTTTTATATTGATATATTTTTGTATCTATATCCTTCTTTATTGTTTCTATTATTCCTATATATATTTTTTGTTCGAATAGTTTTTTTTGTTCCACAATAAGAGAAATAAGCTCTTTTTCAAATTCTTCTCTATTTAAATATTCGTCTACTTCTATAATTAATTTATCTGTTCCAAACCATCCTATAACACCGCCAACAACTCCACCAACAGCTGTTCCCCAACCAGGAATTACTGAACCAACCGTTGCTCCACCAACAGCCGTTAACCCACTTGTCCCATATTTTAAAAAAACTTTGGTTGAGGATTTTGCCATTATTTTTAAAGTTAATTTTTTAGCTATTGTTTTGCTCATTACTAATATACTAGCTGTAGTTATAGTTCCACCATATCGGACTACCTGAAGCGAATCTTCCCTGTATCTTTTCATTGTATCTTGTTTAATTATATCTATAACATCCTGATATGGTTTTATATTTGGCTTATACCCTACTTCCAGATTATTTATGACTTTTTGATTTATTTTGTCTATTTTCTTATTAAGATTAAACATATTTAACTCCATTACAGAAGTAATAGAACGAATTATCTTGTCATTAAAATTAGTCTCTACATATAAAACATGTTTTAAATTATTTCCTATATCGCCAACTAAAATAGAATATAATTCAGCATATTCACCCGTTACAGTATAATGTTTGTCAACAAATTTAGGTATTTGACTATATACATCATTGTAAGCATGTTCTATTGATATTGATATTTCTTTTTTGATTTTTATAGCATTATTTAATATATACTTTTTTTCTAAACTAGATAATTCTTGAGGCAATATATTATTTATTTCTTTTATAAAATTTATAGCTTTAAAGCTATTATATTCTTTTTTTATATCCGGTATTTTAATTTGATTCTTTACTTCATATAAAGCAGCAAAATATATCATAAATAACATAATTATAGTTATAAGAAAGGATTTATAAAACATTCCGAAGTCCTTTATTTTTATAAAAATATAAAAAAGAAGAAATAGAAAAACTATTTAGAATAAACAATAAAAATATATTTTTAAATGTTAACCATATAAAAATTATTTTATCAACATTTAAAGTTTCTAATTTACCAATTATCAATATTGAATAATGCCAAATAATTGTATCTGTAACATTCATATAGGCAATGGATTTATTTATTATATCTGAGTCAGAATAAACAATATTTGAATAAAAATATAATATTTCACTTATATCTTTGAAATATAAATTAGGTATATTCTTTGATATTTCTATATTGAAAAATATACAAGAAAACATTATAGTTGTGATAAATATAGATAAACTAGAAACAGTATACTCTATTGTCTCTAGTTTTAAGATATCTTTCAATATGTGTTTTAGCAAAATATATATTATTATAGTTGATAATAAGGATAAATACATATATAACTTTAAAGGTTCAGACAGACTGGTGAAGATTATAAAAACGATAAAAATGGACAATATTGATTTAATAAAATTTATTATCAAAAGCAAATATTTCGATGTGAAAATTTTATAAAATATAGAAGTATTGTTAAATATATATGAAACATTATGTTTCTTTTTGGATAAAGTTTTCTCTTGTTGAAATGTATAATATATAAAACTAGATAATAATATTAAAAATAAACTAATATTATTCCCTATATAAGTCAAATTCCATATATATAAAAAAGAGATTGTTATCGTTATAGATATAAAATAATTTAATAAATTTTTAATTACTAATCCTTTTTATTCTTATTATAAAATAAATTAAGCAGAACGTAAGCAAAATATAGATAATATTATAGAATATATAAGGAGTTATAAATGTGTGAAGAATGTGAAGCTTGCCCTTTTAATATTTATTCAGAACAAAGTCAATACGCCAATAATCTAGGTTGCCTACCGGACTATCAAGATATTGTTGAAGATTTTGAAAAGGATAAAAAAGTATGGGCATGTCATGAAAGACCTGATAAAGCATGTAACGGTTTTATTAACTATTTTAAAAAAAACAAAAGTGATATTAAATATAAAGAAATGATTAAATCTATTGAGAATAATAAATTGCGGCACGATTGGAGTGTTCATGGTAAAAAATATGATTTTATTGGATTTTTAAAAAGTTATATAAAAAAAGGTAGTGTCGTTGATTTGAATGAAAAAAATACAGTTGTTGTTATTAGTGCAAATAACTTTAATAATATATATTTTTTAACAAATAATGGAACTGTTATTGTTGATTCAATAGAAAATATTTCATATTTCTATTTTTCAAACGATGAAAAATACATACAACTAAAAGAACTTCGTAAAGAAGCCAAAAATATTTCAAGGAATTAAAATGTCAATAATGGATTCAAATACATGTATGACCTTTACAGACGTAACCAACCAATGGCTTAAAGAAAATAATTACAGTAACACCAAAGGCTATATATATTTAGGAGACAATAAGGCTATTAAGGTTAATATAAAAGATGTAAGAAAAGGCAATAATGCTTTGTCAAAAAATAGTAAAAGCGACTTATACATATCTTTATCAATAGACACACGAAGAAAAGAAAATTATATTAAAAGAAAATTTATAATTATTCCTACTTTTCATACAAAAGAATATACTGAAGAAGTTCTTATTGAAAATTCTATGTACTCAGCTGATTTTTATAGTTTCTTTTCACCCTCTGGTTTTGCAGATATATATAATATTTTCCCTACAATAGAAAAGTTAAAAGAAGCTGTCGAAGATAATAGAATTACATGTAATCATTTTACAACATCTTTTTTAAAAAATAAATTTTCTGGATTTAATATTAGCGAAATTGAAATTATTGCGGAATTATTATAATTATGATAGAAAAATTATATAAAGAGTTAAATAATAACAAAAATAACAACCTTATCGATATCTATTTAAGGATTCAAAAATACTATCAAGATAAATATGGGGATAATACAGTTGTTTTTATTGAAATCGGTTCTTTCTTTGAAGTATATCAAGATAATTACCTGGGAAAAGCAAAAGAAATATCAGACATATTAAATATTCAACTCACTCGTAAAAACAAATCCTTAATAGAAATTAGTAAAAAGAATCCATATATGGCTGGCATACCAAGCTCTAATATTGATAAATATTTAAATATTCTCACAAAAACAAATCAATGGAACATTGTTCTTATAAATCAAAAAAAAGAAGCTGACGGAAAAGTAGTTCGATATTTTGATAAAATAATATCACCTGGTATTAATAATGATTTTATTAATAATCCTGATTCTAATTATTTAGTATCTCTATATATAGAAGAAACAAATGACGGGATTTTTTTAGGCGGTATTGCCTCGATGGACGTAACAACAGGGAAAAGTTATTTAAAAAATATTTTAGGAACAAAAACTGACAAGGAATATATTTTAGATGAAATGAATTCTTTTTTATCTACTATCGCTACGAACGAAGTAATAATAAAATTCTGTGATGTTAAGGATACTAATTATATTACCAATAAATTAAACATAGATAATAAGAAATATCTAATTATTACAAATAGTACACATAAAATCGGCTATATAAATAAACTTTTTTTAAATATTTTTGAAATAGATTCTTTTTTGAGCCCTATCGAAGAATTAAATTTAGAAAGAGAACCATATGCATTAGAAGCACTAGTTAATATTTGTGAATTTATAATAGAGCATGATGTTTCATTAGCAAAAAAACTTAAAAAACCTATTTTTATACAAAATAAAGAATTTGTTGAATTAGGAAACAATGCTTTAATACAATTAAATGTTATCAATGCGGATACAAATAAAAGTGTATTTAATATTATTGATAATACTAGCACAAGTATTGGGAGAAGGCATCTGAAAATGTTACTCACTAACCCTATATTAGATAAAAAAGAAATAGAAAAGAGGCAATTTATAATAAAGTTATTTTCTGATAACTTTCAACACTTTGAATATATAAAAAAAGAACTATATAATATGTATGATATAGAGCGTTTATTACGCAAAATAGTTATAAATAGTATACAACCATATGAATTATCATATCTATATGAAAGCCTATTAAATATAGATAATTTATTAAAATATACCGAAGAAAAATTTTTAAATTTTAATCAAATTTATACAAAATACTCTATAAATAAAATATTAAAAAGTATAACCAATTTATTAGAGGAATTAAAATTACATTTTGATTTTGAAGAAATTTACAAATATAACAAAAACAATATAACAGATAATTTTCTAAATCCAAAAAAATATAATAAGGTGGTCGAATTTTCAGATAATATATTGAAAATAAATGATAAATTAAAAAAAGAGATAGAACTAATATATAATATTAGTAAAAAACAAATTAAAATAGAAGATATAAAAATAAATTTTACAGATACAGAAGGGTATTATTTAGAAGTTAGTCGAAAAAAATATGACAACTATTTAAAATCAAATTTAAGCGACAATTATCACACAAAAGTTTTAAAAGGTAATGTTAAAATATCTAATAAGAATATCAATAGGTATAGTGATGAGAAAATATCTATTAACACTAAATTAATACTTCTAAATAAATATTATTTTTCAAATTATATATCAGATTTTAATAAAAATAATATATTATTATTAGAAAATGCTATAGAAATTATATCAGATATAGATGTTTTTCAATCCTCTGCTCTTTTAATTTTAAAACATAAATATGTTATACCTAATATTATAGAAAGCAAAAAGGCTTTTGTTGAATTTGAGGGCCTAAGACACGCCATTATAGAAACCATAGAAGATAACGGAATTTATATACCAAATAATTTATCATTAGGTGAAAAGACACTATCTAAATGTAATGATAATATTTTAAATGATAATAAGAATAATACAAACGGTGTATTGCTATACGGAATTAATAGTTCTGGAAAATCAAGTTTTAACAAAAGTATAGGAATTGCAGTTGTCCTTGCCCAAGCTGGTTTTCCTGTTCCAGCTAACAAATTTAACTTATCATTATTTAATCAAATTTACACAAGAATTACAGGAAACGATGACATCTATAAAGGATTGTCTACCTTTGCAGTAGAAATGAAAGAATTGAAAAATATATTAAACAGAAGTAATAATAAATGTTTAATATTGGGAGATGAAATATCACATGGAACAGAAACAATAAGTGGACTATCTATTGTTGCTAGTGCCATTAAAATCTTAAGTCAGAAAAATTCTATTTTTTTATTTTCTACACATTTACATCAATTAGTAGATATGGAGATAATAAAAACTATAGACAATCTTAAACATTTACATTTAAGCGTTCATTATGATAAGACAAGCGGAGATTTGATTTATGATAGAAAACTTAAATTAGGAAATGGTAGTAGTATTTATGGATTAGAATTTGCAAAATCTATAAATATGGGCGAAGACTTCCTAAAACTAGCCGATAAAATAAGAAGAGAATTAACCGATGAACTATCAACTGTAGAGAGAATAGTTAAAAACAAAAACAAAAAAAGAAAATATAACAATGAAGTTGTGTTTGAAAACTGTTCTATGTGCGACAAAAATGTAGAAGACATACATCATATAAATGAACAACAAAACGCAGATGAATATGGAATGATTGAACATTTTCATAAAGATAATATAGACAATTTATTACCCTTATGTAAAAAACACCATAAAATTATTCATAAATTGAAAGAAGCAGATATGCTACAAATAAAATATTTAAGTACCAATAATGGTAAGAAATTATTTATACCAGATAATATATTTGACTTATTAATGATAGATGAAAATAAAAAAGATATAATTAGTTTTTAAAAGGAAATTAAATGGCAAATAAAAAAAAATATTCCAAAAGAGGAAAATATATATCGTTAAGCAGTTACGATATAGACCATATTTTTTCAGGATTAAAATATAATCAAAATTATAATAGTATTAAAGATAACTATTTATTCGAATGTAGTTTAGACCACAACCTAGACAAACTTAGTGAACAAGAAATTTTAAACTTAGAAGTTTATATACCTAATCATGGAAAATATATGAGATTTAATACACAATTTGATAATTTTCAAAAAATTTTTAAATATATAGAAGATAATAAAACAGATAATTTGATACTTCCTTTTTATGGCGAAGATGCAAATTAAGGATAATATAAGTTATAAACTGCTATAATTATAAAAATAAAAGGTTTACTTATGAATTTAAATAATTATGAAATGGATATACCAGAATTACATTTAGGAGCTATGAGACACAATGAAATTGTATCCGAGACAAAACAGGTACAAGAACTAAGTTACGATTATATAGAAAGTAATTTTGAAGATGGTAAATTAGAAATTACCGCCGGGTTTTCTGTAGATTGCCTATATTCTATCGAACTATCATTCAAAAACTTTTCTTTTACTATTTTTACCGTAGAACGCAACGAACTAAAAATAGCAATAATGAAACTAGAAAAACTTTTAATAAACAAAAAATTAAAAGAACATGTTATAAATTATAAAGAACATGAAACAGAAGAAAATAAGTCTGAATCATGGAAATTTAATTTTAATACTTGTGTATCTGATATTGTTTTTTAAATTCCTTTTTCAATCAAACCTTTAGCTTCCATAGACTCTTTATTTAATTTTAATAATGATATTAACAAAACAATAATACCAGCAACATTAGAAACTGCAATTATTGAAACTGACAATGACACTGAGTAGAAAAACATAAATACTAACCCTATAATAAACATGAATTTATTATAAATCATATTATGTTGGAACACACCTATTACAAAAAAAGTTATAGCAATAGCCATGAAAGAAGATTGCCCATTATCATAAATCGAATTTGCTAAATAAAAAGCCATAGGCGGAACTAATATTTTTAGATATTTCTCTTGAGATTTAGTTATAAATAAAGATATTATATGTATAGAAAACATCATTAGTTCTATATAGAAACCGGTCATCCACCTTGTATATAAAAAGAAATACCTATAAAAAATATAGCAGCAGCATTTATTTTTAAAAATAAATCTCTTTTTGTTGTATAGTAAGCGGACAATGCAAATATGAACGCCAGTATTTGTGATAACTCCCCGTCCTAAATGGCGAGGCTTCTTACTTTCACTTTCCTAAGAAAGAACATGGCTCGCTTCCATTACAGAAGTCTTACAATCACTAAGTTATACGTGTTTATCCACACGTTTTATTGCTTAATTATTATTTAAAAAATACTCACAGCATTACCTGTATGCAGAATTTATAAACTTTTTTATTAGGCTTGAAGTAATATTAACTATATTTATCTTAAAATAAGCTGAAATATAAGAATTTACAATTTATTTGCTATATATTAACTTGAAATCTGCGACACTTTGACTCCGTCCTGAAGGGCGAAGCTTTAGTGTCTAGTCTTTTTAGGTAAAATAATTAGAACCATAGTTTAAAAAATATCTTTTTTATAATTTTTACTGATTACAAGTTTATAATAATATAAATGTAACACATAAGGAAGCAGCATGAATGAAAAATTTGTAGTAAATAATAATAGGTTATATATAGACAATAAGATAGCATTAACAAGGGGTTATTGCGAAGAGATGAAACAATTAGAAGATGACGGTTATATAGAATTAATTGTAGCGGATATGTCTGATTTTGCAACATTATATGTAGTCGGTGTTAAAAACGAAACAATACTAGAAAGTGAAAAATATTTTAATTTATTAAAAATAGCTATTAAAAAAGGGCAAGAATATAATTATTAAGATATAAGCTCTTTAATAATCATATCTATATTTTCGCCTTCTAAAACCCTATACATAAATGTAGCAATAGGAAGATATAATTTGTTATCTATATTTAATTTATGTATAGCATAAGTAGTTTTATACCCTTCTGATATTTCTTTTAATGTAGTAATAGCCTCTTCTACACTTAAACCACTAGCCAAATGTTTACCAAGCCTATAATTTCTTGAATTTTCTGATAAAGATGTCATAAATAAATCACCTGAACCAGATATATTTAAAAAAGTAGATTTTTTTGCGCCATAATACTTACCAAATCTGGTGATTTCAATCAATCCCCTAGAAATTAGTGCTGCTTGGGCACTAATACCTAGTCCTTTTCCATCGACTATTCCAGAAGCAATAGCTATTATATTTTTATATGCACCTGATATTTCTAATCCTATTATATCTTTAGTAGGATATATCTTTATATATGAAGGAAATATTTTTAGTATATCATCTAAATTTTTTTTCTTATAGTAACCTAATGAAAATACAGTAGGTTGCTTATTATTTAAATTTAAGGCAAAGGTAGGTCCTGATATGAAAAAAATATTTTCTTTTTTAACATATTTTAATATTATATCGTGAATAAATAGTCCCGAATTAAAATCTATACCTTTTGAAGTGATTATGATTTTTTGGTTTTTATCAACAAAATGATTTTGAAAATATTCATTTATATATTGTGTAGATATAGCTATAATTAAAATATCACTTATTAATATATCTTCATAAGTGACAAAATTCTTTATATCTCTCTTAGTTCTAGATGTAATTTTTACTATATTATTAGTATTTTTAAAAGTATTAAACATAGCAATACCAAAAGAACCGGCACCAATAATACCTATATTCATTAGTTCTCTTCTAAAATATTAGTATAATATTCTTCAATCCATTTGTAATATGATTTTTCTGAAAAATCATTTTCTTTTTTAAAGTCAATTCCTAAACATTTTATAAGTTCTTCATAGGTATTGAATACAGATTTTTCAAAAGTAACATAATCTTTCTTATCCATTTTTTTATTCTTTATTTTACCTATATTGATAATTACAGATAATACAAGATTGTTATAATATTTTAATTGTTCTTCATTGTTGATTGTTTTTAATATAATATATAGCATCTCATTCATATCATCTACAATTAAACCCAAGTTTTTTGATTTTATTTTTTCTTCTTTGTGATTATAATACATAATAAGCCTTTTGTTTTATCAAAATAATAACATGATTAGGCTTAAACGCCGTTTAAATTGTATTTTTAATTTTAAGTTTATAATAATATAAAAAGAAGGAAAATATAATGAATACTGATAAACAAGTAGACGGCGCATATTTAGAACAGCAATCCATAGGTGTTAGTCTTGAACAAGAAGAAACAGATTTAAGAATAAAAAGACAAAAATCAGGTGTAATTGATATGCGTGATGATGTTAGCGAAAATGTAAAAGCAGCTTTAAAAGCTTCGCCTAGCATTAAAGCCAATACCGAAAAAAGTTTTTGGAGCAGGTTTTTCGAAAACCTGGGGCATCTAAATTTACCTGCACAATAAATTTATTTTATTCAAAATATTTATTTATAATAGATATAAAGGAATAAAATTGAATTGTCCAATATCTTTTAATAAAAAAATTGATTCTGATATTCTAAGAATTAATTCTTTTTTTTATTTATTATTTATTATAATTACAACACTTACACATAATTATTTATTTATAGTTCCGCTAATAATTATATTTATATCAAAGAACATAAACATATACAATAAATGCTTTATAGATGAAATGTCGATTTTTTTTAAAGTATATTTATTCAAAAAAACAAATGAAAAACTTATAGACCCTGCACCTAAAAAAATAGCAAATATGGTTGGACTTTTTGGAAGCATTATGATTTTTATTACCATGTTTCTAAATTTAAAATTTTATTTTATTCCATTAACGATAATGGGTATAGCAATGTTATTAGAACTAATATTAGAATATTGTGTAGGTTGTAAAATTTACCATTTATACAATAAATTATTAAACAAATAAACTATAATCAATGTTCGTTATGTTGAGGTATTAGTTTTTTACTGTCATTGTAATTATATTCCGGTTGTATAATACAATGGTTTATATCAAATAATCGTTTAATGTCTATATTTATCTTTTCAATTATCATATCAACCTCTTTTAACGTTAAATTATTTTTTAAATCCATATGTGCCTGAAAATAAATATCCTCAGAATTTAAAGACCAAACATGAACATGATGTATATTTAATATTCTCTTATCGATTTTTAATATGTGGTCTTTTATTTCATTGATTACTATATTAGGCGGAGTAAAATTCATCAATATATTAAAAACTTCATTTATCATATTTTTTGCCTCTTTTAATAAATAAATCCCTATCCCTAAAGTTAATATAGCGTCTATCCAATATAATTGAAAATAAAACATTAACACACCACCTATCAATACACCAACAGATGTTAACATGTCTGTTAATAAATGTAGATAAGAAGAACGTATATTTATATTATTTTTAGATTCTTTGTATAATAGAAAAACAGAAGCACCATTAAACAACACACTTAACAAAGCTAACACTATAACATATTCCGCTTCCACTATATTTGACTTTACAAATAAATGATTTAAAGCTGTATATATAAGTAAAACAGATATCACTATCAAAGTCAAAGTGTTCACAAAAGCTGCTATTATTTCTGCACGTTTATATCCAAAAGTTTTATGTTCGCTAAATTCTTTTTTTGAATACTTTTCAGCTATCAAACTTATAACTAAACTTATAACGTCACTAAAATTATGAAGCGCGTCACTTAATAAAGCAATACTTCCAGAAACTAATCCACCTATCACTTGTGAAATAGTTATGAGAATATTTAAAAAGATAGTTATATATAGAGATTTCTCTTTATCTGGTTTATGATGCGAGTGTGAGTGAGAATGATGATTGCACATATGTTGAATTCCTAAGTTATATTTTTATTATTATAATAATGTATAACTTAGTACTATCTTAATTATTTTTTAATACCTTGCCCCTTTTGCGTTCCACTAGGGCCGGTTGGAGGTATTGTGCCGTCATTTATACCTAATAATAATTCAGATACCGACTTAGAAATATCAGCGTCATCTGATAACATTATATAATCACCTTTATCTGTAATACTCAAACCTGTGTCTGATTTATCTAATATAGAAGATATATTTAAACCTTTCAAAGTATGCTTAGGTAATATAAAAGATTTAATTCCTAATTTTTTAGCTTCTTTAATAAAGTTAGCAAATTTAGTTTTTTTATCTTCAACATTTTTAGCCGTTAATTGACCACTTTCACGTAAATCTTTCATACCCATATCAAACATAGTTATAAGTAAAGGTTTGAATGTTTTAGAAGCGTCTTTGCTCAATTCTTTTGTTAAATTATCAAACCAATCTTTTGCTTTTGATTGACCTTTTGGTAAATCAGCATTATCTACTATTGATTGAGGCATATAATCACTAATTATCAATGTATTAGCTGTTTTAAATTCTTCTTTTCTAAATAAAGATAAATCGTTTTCTTTTGCCAAATTATAAATATCTATATTTCTTACTTCCGGTAAAGATGAAAAATCTTTTTCTTTTTCTTTTGGTAATGTAATAAATTTATTTAAAACCAATCTTCCTTTACCAGTTTCGTTCTCTTTATATAGAGCAAGTTCTATTTCTAATTTTATTTTAGAAGTTGTTATTTTTTCTTTATCTTTATCAGAAAGCAAAGACCATTCATTCGGAGATATAATTGCATTCATTAACTGTTTCCCATCGTCAATAGTTAAAGTCGCATACACACTACCATTATGGGTAGCTTCAGAAGCATTAACTACTGTAAAAATACCCGAAGTTATTTTTTGATTCGGTTCATAACCTGTTTTAGAAATAGGTATTTCTGCTTTTACTTCTTTTTCTTCTTCAAATTTTAACTCGCTAATCATATCTTCGAACTTATATTTTAATTTATCAGCCATTGCTTGTTGTCCGAAACCACTAATATTAAGAAAACCACTATTAAAAGAAACACCACGCATTTCTTTTCCATTTGCCACAACTTTTGAGCCATTAACAGTAATAAAATCTTGGTCGATAAGTCTTTGTGTTAAGTTTTTATCTATATAAAACTTTCCGTTTTCATTTGTTAATACTTCTGCCATAACCTCTGCGCTTGCATTGGTAGCTTCTACCAATATTTGTTCTAAAGGAACTGGACTATTGTTTGTTGCTTTTTTTGTTTTCTTTACTTTTTTCTCTGGTTCTGGTATATAAAAATCTAATATTTTAGGCGCTTTATATTTACTGATATCTTTAATAGAACCATTTCCCTTATCAGTCTTATTTGTTTCTGTTTTGGGTTTTTTGCTATCTTCTACTAATCCAGCTGCTTCATATATTTCTATCATTTTATCAATAGAAAATTTAGCACTTGGATAAATAACATTTCCATATACTTTTAATCCGTTTTCATCGGCTATAAACTTAATTTGCGAATTAACTTTTGGAAACATCAAAACCGGTTTACCACTTTTCTCTTGAACTTTATAAGTGGAAATTTCTGTTTCTTTTTTTACATTTTTAACTTCGTCTTCTGTCATACCTATAATATCAGCAGTTTCAATAAATATAGCCATACCTTTTTCTTCGCTATATATAGTTTTACCAGATATTTCAACAACAGTATTACTTAACATAGATTCTTTTATAGCTTCTAAGTTATCACCCATTGCCATTGTAGTAACTTCTTCATTATTTTCAGTAATTAAATCAGCAATAATCATTGGCTGACCTTTTTTTGTTTGTGTTTCAAAAACTTTACCAACTATACCAATAGTCTTTAAGTTTTTATTGTTATATTTCTTTTCTTTTTGTTCGTCTGCTTCTTCTTCAAAATCTTTTAAGAATTTACTTAAACCAGTAGCTTTTTGCTTACCATGGTATCTTTCTTGTACATTTTTAGACAACAAAGGATGGTCAACAGAATAAGCCATACCTAGCATATCCATTTCACTAGACCAAATTTCAAAATCAGTTTCTGGGAAAAATTTAATTTTATTTTCTTTAATCATTTCTGCGACTTTTTTATTCATTTTTTCAAGTTCTTTTGCAGATAATAAATTTTTAATTTCAGGGTCTATTAATAACATTTCTAATGTTTCGCGATTCCACACATTGTCAGAAATTTTAAATATATTTCCATAAGCAATCGCTTTTCCACTAGATACAGCTGTTTTAATTTTTTCTAAAACTATTTTATATTGTGATTTACCAGCACGTATTGCATAATACTTTTCATTTACTTCTGCCTGTGTTTCACCATTTAATTTTAAATCTCCTGATTTTATAAGCTTTTCAACAGCACTTTTATCTAGATTATTCATAATCCAAGTAATTTTATCTTCACGTGACATATTATCTGTTAATCCAGCTTCCATCTTTTTAGCAGAACGCTCACCAACAATAAATTCATAAGAATAAATTATACCTTTATCACTTGCTGCAAATTCACGTGAAAAATTATCTAAATTAGGAGGAAGAACTTCTAAACCTTCTTTTTCTATTGACAATATTACTTTTGCCATATCTTCTGCTTTACCGTCTATTTTGTAATTCAATCTAGATGCAGCAAAATCCATAGGAAAGTTGGCTTTAAGGTAAGCTGTTTGAAATGCGATATCAGCATACGCAATAGAGTGTGATTTATTAAAACCGTAACCAGCAAATGCAATAATTTCTTCAAATAATTTATCTGCTTCTTCAGCATTTAAATTCTGTGCAACAGCGCCTTCCACAAATTGAGCTTTATAAGAAGTTAATAATTTAACATCTTTTTTACCCATTGCACGTCTAACAGAATCAGCTTCACCTTGTGAAAAACCACCCACCGCAGACACAATTTGCATAATTTGTTCTTGATAAACCATAACACCATAAGTATTTTTAAGAATATCTTCCATTATAGGGAAAGTATAAGATATGTCTTCTTTACCTTGCTTACGTTTAACATAACTATCTAACATTCCAGATTCCATTGGTCCTGGTCTATATAAAGCTATCAATGCAGAAAGTTCTTCAAAGTTTTCTGGTTTTAATTGAAGACACAATTCAATCATACCTTCACTTTCTATTTGGAATAATCCAGCATTTTTTCCTTCTTGAATTAATTTAAATAAATTTTCATTTCCTTCAAATTCTCTTGGTATTTTTGATAAATCTATTTTCTTTTCGCCTGTTCTTTTTTTAACAGATTGAAGAGTATTTTCAATTAATTCAAGGTTTTTTAATCCAAGGTCGTCATATTTAACCAATGTTATTGTTTTCATAGTTTGGTCAGATACTAATTTACCATTTTTATCATATTGAAAAGAAGTTGTTATTACACCTTCTGGATTCTCTGGTTTTACTACAACAGCAGCAGCGTGTGAACCATTACTTCTTATGGTTCCCTCTAGTCTTTTGGCTTCTTTTATTAGTCTTCTAATTAAAGGCTTACCCTCGTAAAGAGCTCTAAGTTCATCACTTTCTTGTAATGCTTCATCTAAATCCCATTCGTCACGCTTTATGAATTTTTTTAGAAAATCACTTAGTTGAACGTTATCTTTAAAACCTAATGCTTTTGCATAATTACTTCCTAAATTCTTACAAGCACTAGCAATTGCAGATTTTGGTTTATATTCACCTTTTGTTTGAACAGAAGCAACGTGAGACATCTCTGGTTCAGGTCTAGTTCCCTTTAATGTATCGAAATACCACATTCTATATTTAATCATTAAATCTTTAGCTTCTATATATTCTATTTTACCCATTTTTTGTTTTACTAGTTCATATAAACCTGGATAATCTTTATTAGTTTGTTCATTATTTAAATCTTCTACCAACATTTTACCTGCAAAATCGGTATCAACATCCGGCATATTTACACGTGAAGGATTAATAAATCTCTCAAATATTAGGCCGTATTTAATAGGGTCTATTTCTGTTATTTCTAAAGAATAAGCTACTAAACTACCTGCAGCTGAACCACGCGCTGTTCCAACTAAAATACCATAATCTTTTACAGACTTTGCCATTTTAATATAATCCATTACACCCAATAAGTAAGCATCAAATTGAATTTTATCTAGTGATTCACCTTTTTCATATGATTCAGAAGAAGAAATAATCATATCTTTAATAATACCCATTTCACTATCTAATCTATCAAAATATTCTTTATGCTGTGCTTCTGGAATACCATCGTTTAATAACCTTTTTGCTAACCCCTCTTTTGAAGTTTCAACGAATTCAGCATATATATCGCCATCTTCTCTTGTAGGAATATAATCAGCCATAATATCTCTAAATTCTGGAAATTCAAAATCATTACCTAATGTATTATCACTATCAATACCAACACCGTTGAACTTTTTATTTAATTCTTGAGGATTTTTTAAATATGCTTCTTTATCTATTTCTGTCTGATAAACCGCACCGTCTATATCTAAAGAAGACGCTACCCTAGATAAATGTATTTCGCTATCCTTTGGATTATTAAAATTAGCTAAATGGGTATATACAACGGGAATACCTTTTAAATAGTCATTTGCCTCCATATTTAAATTATATTTATTTAAGGCTGCTTCGTTCTCTATTTCTATTCTAAAGTCATCAATGTTGTCATTGAATTTTTTAGCAAGTGAAGGAGAAGAATGTATCATACTAGAATGTTGTCCCGTTGTTACTGTTAATCCTTTACTCATAGAGAAAAGTTCTTCTTCTGTTAATTGAGGTGTATTATTATCATTAAAAGAAGATTGTGTCATTAAACTCATTAAATTATTGTAACCAATATCAGAATTTGCTACAAAGTTCATTTCTACTAAGTGACCCGTTGAAAGTTTTACTGCCAAAGTAGCACCATAATTAATCTTTAAGCCACTACCTTTTGCTTTCTCAAATAATATTCTATGTTCTGTACTTTTTTGAAAATCCATAATAGTTATTTCTTTTAAACCTAACTTTTCTGCATCTTCTATCATTTGTTTTGTATCAACACTACCTTGTTTATGAGCGTCATTATGAAAAGGAATAGACTGATTTGTTCTAAAATAAGTAACAACATTACTTTCTTCCGTCACTTCTTCAAATACCCTTTCTTTTTCTGTTTCTTCTGCTTTTGCTTCTTCATTTGCTTGTTGTATAAAACTATATTGTTCTATTAAAGAAGGAAATTTAGGTTTTCCATCTTTTCCAACACAAACTAACATTTCTGCAACAACCCATTCTAACATTAATGAATCTTCTAAAGCACCGTGAAGTTCTCTATTTACCTCACACTTAGTTCCGTTCATTATTTCTAAATAAGCAACAAGACCACCACGAGGCTTCTTGTCATCATCTTCCTCTTCTTTATCATTATTATCAAGTGAAAGCTTCCTGCTATTAGTTAGTCCCATTTCTTTTAATTCGTCTGCTTTAATATCTTGTCTAAATATAAACAATGTATCAATATTTGTATTTGCTTTACCTAAGTCTTTCATCCCAGCACGCTTTAATTCAGCGTTTAATAAAGGTATATCATAAACTTTTCCATTATGTGACACTAATGTATTTTCTGATAATAATATTCTTAGATTTTCTAAATAATTTTTAATTGGTCCTGCTGGAGTTTCTAATTGTAACTGTCCAGCCCCACCTAATGTATTTTTACCTTTAACAAAATCGGAATCAATCCCGTGAACAGCATAAGCTTCTTTTGTTTGATAAAGCTTTTGGTCTTCTAACCAAGGGTCAAAATAAATTTGTACATTAGATATATCTTTACCATCGTCGTCTAATAACGGCTTCCCATTTACACGAACTATAAAACCAATTTCATGCATTCTAACTGTCTTTGTATCTAAACCAGTAGATTCTGTATCAAATACTAGTTCTGGAAATTCATTTTTCGCTTTATGTCTTTCCACTATCTGTATTATTTTTTCTAATTCTTGGTTTGTGGTTTGTTTGATTATTTTCATCTTTTATTTACCTTCTTTTATTTGTTATATTTATTATAAATATTTTTATTTTTTTTCATTTTAACTTATTTATTCTTTTTATTAAAAAAATGTTTTAAATAGTTTTCAGTTATTCCACCTGGTGTTGCTATTTTATTTATTATATTTTCATTAGTATAAACGCTATTTAAAGATATATAACCATCTAAAATTAATTTTATAAATTCTTTACTTTCATATTCTTCAAATTGGATATTATCTTTTGCCATTTCTTCTTCTAATAATTTAAATATATTAGCAATATATGCCTGAGTAGAACTAGTTATTTTTATAAACTTTTCATAATCTTCTTCTTTTTCTATAAATTTTATTTTTCCCAAGTATAAAAATATATTGTTAGTTATATCCTTCTTACCATAAACAATAGTATAACTTTTGTTGAATTCTGAAGAAATATTAGGAATTGTTCGTTTATATGAAATTGAATTAAAATCTTGTTCTAATTCTTTTTGGGGGTAGTCAGGTATAACAGAATATATAACATTCGCTTTTCCTGATAACATTTTTTTTACTTTTTCAATATGACGTTTTTTAACAGATAAAATGACTTCATAACCAGTAATATCAAAACCATTAGTAAGTATATTTGTGTTTGCTGTTCTTTGTTTTATATCATAAATATTTGATTTTATATCATAATATCGTTGTAAACCACGATTTATACTTTTACCTATGTTACCAGAACCTATTATAATTATCTTTCGCATATAATACCTTTAAATATTTCATAAAAGTATTATACTATAAAATCAATATAATTCATTTCCAATAGTTCTGTATTGAGAAAAATAATAATCCTGTAATTTCTTCACTTCTAGATTTGTAGACATATAATAACCATCTTCTTCTTTTTTGGCATGTATGTTTAAATAATTTTTAGCGTCTTCTTTTCGTAAATAATGTTCTATTAGTTTGTAATATTCCATTGTATATTCTTTTTTAAATCGCATGTAACTTTCATGGTCATATTTAATATTTATCTTATTATCTTTGAAAGATATAACATTAGATACTTGCAATATGTTTAAAGTTATAATACTTTCACAATAATAAGGCTCTACTTCACCAACCTCTTTCCAAGCAACTAGTTTGATAGCCCTTGAAATTGTATTTAATAAAATTTCTTTCCATAATCTATTTTCATTTTTAGAATTAAAAAAAGATACAACACCGCCAGCGGAAGCCTTAAACTCCTCTATATTTTTAAAAATATTACTTTTAGACATCGCTAATTCAGTATCTTCACCTTTCCACAATACATGACCATATTCATGCCCAATAGTAGTTATATCATATATTTCTTCCCATTTAAGTTTATCTTTAAGGATTTTGTCTTCTTCTTCAATATATGAATTGTCAAATACTTCGTATCTTAATTTCATTTTAGGACGATTTAATTCTGCCTCATAACCTTTTTCCATAAAAGCAAATATTTTTTTTCCTTTTTTTGTCGAAACTTCTTCATTGTTAGGAATAACTTGAGCGGACATTAAACCACGCATTTCACCCCCAGAATAAAACAATAATTCCCCTATATGTAATTGAACTTTTTTTATATTATTTTTTACTATTTTAGTTAATTCTATAAGTTTACCTTCATGGTTATCTAATATATAATTTTCCATCATTTCTAAAACTATTTTGTCAGTATCATTTGTATTTTTAGTAGGGTCGTCTATTCTGATATCGAAGTCAATAGAAACAGAATTTCTAAGACTATCTTCATAATATTCCATTGAATGAACAACTTGCAAAGGAGAACTTAAATTCATCCACTCTATATCTAAATTTTCCCATTCCTTTAAATTTACATTTATTTCTTTATTATTAAAAGTAATTAAGAACTGTGTTAGATAATCGATATATTCTTTCTCTATTTTATTCGGAGTTAATATAGAAGATATATATTTATTTATTTGTGAGGTTAATTCACTTAATTCTGACTTAAACATCTCACCATAAGTAATAACCATATGACCGGTTTCTGTCCCGACCAAAGAACTATAAGAACAATCATATTTACTACCACGTATATAATCAAATAATTTATTTTTTTCTAAATATTTGAGAGCGTCTTTTTCAGAAGAATAAGAAGAAACCATCTTTTTATTATATAAAACAACTTCAGAATACCATCTAATATACATCTTATTATGTGTCTGAATTATTAAATATAATATTTCTATTATTTTTTTAGTTTCTGCTGTAATAATAGAATTAGTTTTTATTTGATTTAATATTTTAATATCTTCTTTTTCTTGGTATTTTATTACTATATGATATGCTTTTATAAGTTTATCTTCTATTTCTTCTTCTGACATATTATTAGATTTAAAAATATTTATTATTCCGTCTTCTTTTAAAATTACTATTCTTTGTATAGCAGAATATAAATTGTCATTAGAAATAGCTATATCCATTTCTTTTAAAAAATCAACAGCGAAATCAATAGTTTTTCCATCATTAAAATCTTTTAATATTCTATTCGAAACCTGTGTTCTTGTTTTTGCAATCTCAAATAGAGCTTCTACTTCTTCTTTTTTCATTTTATATCCTTAAGCTAAAAATGCCTTATTATCTCTAATAAATACACTTAATTTTTCATTCTCTTTATATTCTGTTATATCAAACTCTGGAGTCCAAGATGTACCATCTAAAAATATTTTTCCGTTTCTAATTTCACCCTGTTGTATTAAATTATCAATAGTTTCATTAGGAGTTTTTTTCTTTAACATAACAGCTATAATAACATATATAAGACCAAGTATAAGAGATAAACTTATTTTAATATATATATCCTCAATAGGAGAAACAAAGTCTACCAAACCAACTGTTACTACACCAGCACCTATCCACATTAAATAATAAGAAGATATAACAGCGTCTGCCGCTATAAGTAATAACCCTATTAGTATTAAATGATAATAAACTAAACCATCCATATTAAACTCCATCTGGTTTTAAGTTCATACTCGAAGATATAGTGGCGGGTGTCATTACGTCTTTTACAACAGATAATCCTCCTACGAAATCAACAGCCGAATATGGTATCACCACTTTATCTTTTGCCGTATTACCAGCAAGAAGGGCAAACGCCGCTATTCTATCTTTTTCCAATAGAAAAGTTGCTGCTTCTGGATTATCTTTAAGTACACTATTGATATTTTCGATAGCGTCCATTTGCCCTTCTGCTATCTTCTTTTGTTCATATTTAGAAGCGTCTGCTGTTCTTTCTGTTGCTTCTGCTGCAAGGTACGCCTTTTGCTTAATACCCTCAGCTTCACGTATAACGGCCACTTTATCGGCTTCAGCTTTTAATTCTGTTGCACGCTTTTCACGTTCCGCTTTCATTTCTAAATTCATCGCTTCTTCTATTTCATCAGGAACACGTATATCACTTATTTCAACACGCATTGTTTTAATACCCCATTTCATAGAAGCTTCATCAATAGCTGTTAATATTCTAGAATTTAAAGAATCACGCGAAGATAATGTTTCATCTAATGCAAGTTGCCCTATTTCTGAACGAAGAGTTGTTGTAGATAAATTTGCCAAAGCACTTTTGAAATCTACAACACCATAGACGGCTAGTTTAGGGTCTGTTACCTTAATAAACACTATTCCGTTTACATGGATATTTACATTATCTTTTGTAATAACAGGTTGCGATGGTATGTCTATCATTTGCTCTTGCTTTGTTAGATTATCACGTATAGAATCTAAAAAGGGAATTATTAAGTGCAAACCACCCTCTAGTGTTCTACTATATTTACCTAATCTTTCGATAACTACCGCTTGGGCTTGGGGAATAACTTTCACACCTTTGAAAATTAATACTAAAATAAAAACAACTAATCCAGCTGTTATTGATTGACTCATTGATAACATTTCAAACATATTATCTCCTTGAAATTGATTTAAAGAGAATTTAACATTTATATCCTTAAAATATAATTAAAGGAATATTATTTTGCCAATATATTGTCTGTTGAACAACCATATAAATAACCTTGTGTATATATACGGTCAGAATCTACCTTGTTAGTTAAGCACTCATATATATACTCTTTTATAACTTTTAAATTTACAAATTCAAATATAATTTCCATTTTTCCATTGCTATATAACTCTAATACTTTATTTAATTTTATAGTAGCAGGAACCAATTTGTTCTCGCTTATTAATTTCTTCTCATATATTTTCATCCTTTTTATATATGGATTAAAAAAATCTTTGAATTCAGCATAATTAGAAATATTTTTTAATGTTTTACCAATATCAATTTTAAATAATTCACATTCATAATCTTTTAATTTAAGACGTGATTTATAGTTTTTAAAATGGACCATAATTCCCATTATTATTTTTTTATCAAAACTTTTTATAAAATATTCGGTGTCAAAAAAGTTTTTTTCTAATAATAAAGAAATCAACATAGTTCCGTCTATTTTTATACTATTGATAATAGGTTTTTTAGAAGTTAAAATTTTATTTTCTACAATTTGAAGCTCTTTTATTCTTTCTAAATTTGAATAATTATCTCCAAAATCGTCTAAAATTATTTTGAAATTGTTTTCATGTAATATAGTTATATTTTTTAAAACCTTTTTATTTGAAAAATCTATATAACTTTCTAATAACTCCATTTCGATAAATCTATTTAAATGTTTGTTTTTTAACATATATTCTATAAATGTATCACTTAATAATTCTATCTCAGATATGTTAATAGTGTATCTCGTATTATTATTATTATAATATGAAATATGTTTCTTTATATTCCTTATATGCATAGTAGATAATTTTAAGGAAACATTTAAGCCTAGTTCTGGATTTGTAAGATATTTAAAAAGGTCGTTCCTGTGTCTAAAAAACAAACATATATTCTCATCTTTCATTATATCATCAGCCATTAACACTTCATATTTTTTTAATTTACCATCAAGATTTTTGATATCTTCAAACTTACTTCCCATTAATGGATGATTTAATATTATATATTCTAATAAATTATCTAATATTAGTTTATTTTTATCTGATTTTAAAAGTTTTAATTCCAGGATAAAATCCTTATCTATTTCATTTAAAACTAAATAATTATTGAAATTTTTCCAGAATAAATTTAATTCAGTCATGCATATAGTCCTTTGTTTATATATATTATAATAGCTGCAAAAAAAATAATAGTTTTTCCTTTATAATATATACAAAAAAAAGCAAAGAAGACAGAATATGAAAAAAAATAAAAAAGAAAACGAAATAAACGTTAAACAAATAATTATTGTTTATTCTATATTTATATTTTTATTTGTCGGAGCAATCATGCTTTTTATGAACAAAACAATGTATGAAGGAGGTATTGAAAAATACGAAAGTCCTAGTAAAAATAAAATGAACAATCAAGAAAAAAGAGATACTATGTTTAAAAGTATTAAAAATGCTTTAAAAAAATAATAAAATTTATTATATCGAAATTTATTTATAATATAATAAATTTTGAAGGAATTAAGATGACACAAACAAACAATATAATTTTTTTTAATTTATTATCCGTAGCGGTAATAAGTTTTGTTTTTTATACAGAAAATACAAATCTCCAAACACAAATATTAGAACAAAATAAACAATCAGAAGCAAATAAAGAAATTATGAACCGGGAATTAGATACTATTATTAAAGATAATAATGCCCTAAAAGAAGAAATACAAATAATTAGTAAAAAACAAAATGATATCATTTATACAATGAATGAATTAGGAAAAATGACTTCTTATTTAAAACAGTTAAATATTAAAATTAACACTCTATCTAAAAATTCCAATAAAAACTTTGATATAAAAAGAAGGTTGTCTGATTTAGAAAGTAATGATATTATTTTAGAAGAAAAAATGCAACTATCTAGTAAGTTTTTAGAAAAAAATATTTTAGATAATACGAACAATCTAATAAGTAATTTAATATTAGAAATTAAAAAAATACAAAAAGAACATACTAAAAAAAAGAAAGAAAAAAATCAACATCCACGCAGTAGCAAAGATAAGTATTTCAACAAACCTTTCTTACGTGACTATTTAATAAAAAAATAACAGCTATCTTAAAATATTTAATTTGTATTTTTTTATTAAATTATTCCTGTCTGTAATTGATTTATAATCATTCGAAAAATCTATCACAGATACTATAGGAATTAAATTAGAAATCTTTTTTGAAAACATATATGGAGACATCTTTAAGACTCCATTTAATATATTCTTCGCATATCCTTCATTACCTTTATACATAATAGTATTTATAAAATTATTTTTATATTTGCCATCTTTCATTATATTCATATCTGTGTTTAATATTTTAATTTCATCCGTTTTTATTTTCTCTAAGTAAGGGTAAGGCAAATTAAAATTACCAGTTAAAATTATATTTTCCATAGCTACATTATTTTTGTAAGAATAATAAAGAAATATATTTCTTATTTTATAAATTTTATAATAGTTATTATTCATCCCATCATTAATATAGTAATTTACAATAACTTTTTTATGGCCATTATGAGATATGACTAAACCAACTGGTCTATTTTTATATTCTTTTAGAAAAACATCTTTATAGTAAGATATATCATAATCTTTGATTGTATTTTCATTTACTAAATAAACATTTTTTGTATTCATTTCATGTTTGTAATCATCATTTTTTCTAACATACACTAGAGTTTTATTTAATTTATAATATTTTAATTCCTTAGTATCTTTTATATTCTGTAATACAATTATATCCGTATTACTGTTTAATATTTTATCTACTGTCTTTTCATCCATAGCTAACAAACTTTTGTTATTTAAATCCCAAGTTGTTATTTTTAATATATCATTAGCATTTAAAAAATTAAACAATTGCACCAATAAAAATAATAATATAGCTTTGTTCATTCTTAAGCCTCGTTGGATTTTTCGATATATGACATAGCTTTTATTTGGATTATAGATTTTTCTATGCCGTCTAAGAAATCCTTAATTATTTCAGAATCATTAGTTTCATCATATTTTTTATAAAAATCTTTATACATAACTATTAACATTTCTTTTATAGCATATTCTTTCTCAATTCCAACATATATATTGTCACTATAATATAAAAAACCCTTCAAAACCGGTATAGGTATAAAATTATCAGATAAATATACTCTAAAAACCATTTCTACTAAATTCTCATTTAAATCATTCTGCTCGAATTGAAAAAACATATTTGCTAAACTTTGTAAAGACAATGAAGCAACACGCTGTTCAGAAGTCATATTCATAGATTTTAGTTTAATATCTAATTCAGTTAATACTTTATTATTATGTTTAAAAACCTCTTTAATATATTTTAACATTTGCGTATCTGGTTCGTTATTGTATTTATCTTCTGTATAAAATTCCATTTTTATTCCTTATTGATATTTTGATATTTTTCTGTTATGATTATATCATATTTTTTAGGAGAAAAACAATGAAACTATTTACACTAATAACTTTAGCTTTTATTATGATAGGGTGCGATGATATAGAATTACAAGAAAATAATAATAAAATTGAAACTATTACACCTGTTGACGTATCAGCCACCATAGAAACCGACTATACAAAAATTAAATTAGAAAAATAATATTTCATTTAATAAAACATTAAGAATTACTAGATTATTATTTATTAAATTTAAGGAAAAATAATGAAAGTCATTTTAGTAATAATACTAATTATAATAAACACCAGTCTTAACGCAAAAGACAAATTAACTTGTGAAAAACTTGCCGAAAAAACAGAATATATAAAGATGGAAGAAATTAAAAACCTTTATAAAAATATAGGATATGAAGATTCTAAATTTTATATAAAAAATAAAAAGAGAGAATTAAAAACAATTAAATATTGTTTAGCGTCATCTAAAATAAATGGATATGAAAAAAATTTTATAGATGCCCTAAAAAGAAACAAAGATTTTACAAAAGCTAATATTTCTCTTTACGAGAATGAAGAAAAAAATTATATAAACTATCTTTATACAGAGGCGAAAGCTATAAATCTATCTAACAAAAAAGGAAATAAAATTAATATTCAAAAAGCTAATAAGATAAAAAAAGAAATATCAATAATATTAGAGAATGTTTATTTTGCCCTAAAATACAAAGAGCTTAGATTATCAACAGAATTAGAAAAATTAAATAAACTAACCAACAATATATAAATTATCTATATATTATTGGTTGCTTAGAAATCGTTTTAAGAGTTCTCACCAAATTATAATAATTATCCAAAATAGCTTCTAATTCTATACTATATTCATAATAAACACTATCTATAGTTCCATATTCTGTATTAAAAAAAAGAAAGAAAGAGTTATAGTTAGTTCTAGTTTTGATTTTTAAAATTATAATTTTATATTTTGTTTTAAAAGTCGGCCTTATTTTATCTAAATCCATAAAAGAATCTTCATTCTCTAAAATATTTATATAATCTATGTCCTCTAATGGGTAGTTCTTTTGGATTTTTTGCATGAGGTTATCTATTTTTATCTCTTTTTCTTTTTTCAATAAATACTTTGTGTTATCTTGAATAGAAACTTCTTTTTGTATTTTTTCAAAGTATTTATAACCATTTTCAGTTATTATAGTTTTATAACCTGGTATTTTAATATTTCCTATTTTAGTTTCTATAATAATATATTTAAAATATTCCGTAAGATGCCCTATTACATAACTAATATTGTTAGCGTCAGCATCAACAGCACGCTCCAAAGTTTGTTTTAAAAACACACTCTCAAATTTAGATTCATGTATAAAATCTATAAAATCTTGGTTGTACCCAGTCCTAACACAAAAACAATTATATTCATTTAAATCTTTTTGTCGCTTTCTTTTTCTTATTATTGCAACATCTTGTATATCTATATTTTTTTCTTTTAATTTATATGTTTTTATAATTTCGTTATCTTTCATTTGTTTTTCCTTGAATATATTTTATCTGTGCAATAGTAATCAATATTAATATAGCTGTTATCGTATTTGCGACAATAATAGTAGAAGTACTAGTTAATAAACCATACCATAACCACAATAATACCCCAGACAATAAAACGAACATATACATTGCAGATACACCGTCAGCCTTTTGCTCTTTATATAATTTGTATATTTGAGGAACCAAACTAAAAGAAGTTATAAAACCAGCTATATAACCTATTATTTCTATATTGAAATTTTCCATTGATTTCCTTAATGCTTTTATTATAACATTATTATTGAATAAAAATATAGTATAATGCTAAGGTTTAAACTTGTAAATTGTTAATTTATCAATTTACACTAGTTAATAAAAAAGGAGAAATATGAATAATTTTTATATGGCTACAACAAAAATATTTGGAAAAGATGTTTATACAGGATATGAATATAATATATTCATAGGTGAAATATTAGATGTTAAAGAAGTACACAAAAAAACAATAGTGGTTACCTCTAATGCATTAGTAAATGAAAAAAAGAACAATATATATTTAGAGGTTGATAAAATAATCTTTTTAGAAAGTGTTGAAAAAATATCAGACAAGGTGAAGAAAACTAATTAAATTAAGGTGAAATTAATATTTTTGTAGATAGAATAAAAAATATTTACAAAAATAGGAGATATTTATGATGAGAGAAAAAATGCTAGAAATGGCTAAAATGCAATCTAAACTTAATAATTATACAAACGGCGAGAATTGGCGTAGTGGAACTACTAATAAAGGCAAAACAATCAACTGGCATACGGCGATAGCATTGGAAGGTTCTGAACTTATTGATAGCACACCATGGAAACATTGGAAGGCTATTACAGGTGAATCTGATATTGATAATATTTACATTGAAGCCGTAGATTTATATCATTTTATACAAAGCCAAGCACTAATTACATTAACAGAAGAGGATTTAAGCGATTTAGTAAATAGCATTTTTATAAATAATATGCAAAAAACAGAATTTGACTTTGAAAAAGTTAATTCTTATACAAAAGAACTAATGTTTTATTCATTGGAAGCAGATTTTTATGTTGAAAAAGAATATAATCTATCAGGTTCACTACAGGCTTTTTCTAATATTATGAAATATTCCGGTTTAAATTTCGAATTACTTTATCAACTTTATATATTCAAAAACGCTTTAAATATATTTAGACAAGATAATGGCTACAAAGAAGGAACATACTCAAAAGATTGGAATGGAAAAGAAGATAATGTAGTATTAAAAGAGATTAAAGATAACATGCAAATAGTAACTTTTGAAGCATTGTATACAGAATTAGAAAAAGCGTATAAATTAGTCAAATAATTTATATGATATAGAAAAGGAAAAAAATGATTTGCTGGAAAACTTATAAAAAAGAAAAAATGGAAAAATTAAGCAAAGGTGTGTCTTTCTTAAAAGACACTAATATTACTAAATATAATGGAATTATTCAAGAATTAGAGACCTTAGTAGATACAGAAATAGAACTGAAAATGAAAAATGCTTCAACTAATAATGAAAGTATGAACAATGGTAATATTTAATAAAATAAAACATGGTGTAGTATCTTTATTTTACACTAATTATTTTGGCTTAAAAATAAAATATAAAGCTAAGCGAAACCCAATTCTTCAAAGAAAAATAAGAGATGAATATTGCACAACATTATTAAAATATTTAAATGTTGAAGTGAATGTTAAAAATCCAGAAAAAATTCCGGAAAAAGGACAATACTTGGTGGTTATCAACCACAGAGGTATCTTAGACCCATTGATTACCGAAATTGCACTTGAAAAAAGTAATATACATGGTGACTGGGTAGCTAAAGAAGAGTTAGCTAAGTCTTTTTTCTTCGGAACATTTGTTAGACATGCAGGAACCATTCTATTAAATAGAAATAATAAAAATAGTAATGAATTCTTTAAACGAATTAAAGAAGTTTTAAAAGACGGCCGTTCTATTTATATATTTCCAGAAGGGACAAGAAATAAAACTGAAAAAGAACTAATAGAATTTAAAGGTGGAGCAAATCTTATTGCTTTAAAAAATAGATTAGATATTTTACCTATTTATATACAAAATAATAGTGGTAAAATACTAAATAATACTTTCGATAATAGCAATAAACAAGTTGCAAATGTTATTGTAGGTGATATCATACCTTATAAAGAGAGAAAGTTGGAAGATAAATATAAAGAACAATTTAATTTGTAAAAAAGTTTAATTTTCTTATCCTTTATTATAATATAACTATATTACAAATAAGGGATAACCATATGAATATTCATTTAAACGATTTAGACGTCTTAACCATAAATAATAAAACGGTTGTTATTAAAGACAAAAATAATTTTATTATTGAATTAGAAAAAAAAGAGCATATAAAATTATTATTAGTAGATAATAATACTTACCTCATTCAAATACTTGACAAAAACGCTTTTAAAGATATAAAATTAAAAACTTTTATTAAAGAAGTAGAAGAACTCCTTTAATTTAATAAAATACATTTTTTACAAATGTATTATTCCCCTTATAATAAAACATATAATCCTTATTCTTAAAATCTTCTACAAAATCATTTACAACATCTGGGCTTAAAATCATTAAGTTTTGTTTTGCTCTTGATATAGCAACGTAAAATAACCTTTTTTCCTCTTCTAATTCGTCATTTTTCTTTAATGACTTTTCAGATGGAAACATACCAGTCTTAGCGTTCAATACATACACAGTATTCCACTCTAAACCTTTTGCAGAATGTGCAGTTGTGATATTTATGAATTTTTTGTCTTTATCTTTATCTTTTTTTGAGTTTAAAGATGTCGTTTCTAAAAATTCCTTAATTACGTCCATATCATTCTTTTCCAAAACTTTTTTAATTTCTAAGAATAATGTTTTTAAATTCAACTCTATTTCTTTCTTTTTTGCCGACGTTGTTGCTTTTTTCTGAAGTTCTTCTTTTATACCTACTGCATTTGAAATCTGTACAAATAGTCCATAATTTATATCTATATTCTCGAATAACCCTATAAACTCATTTAGTTTTTTGTTTTTAGGAAATTTCTTTTTGATATACGATTTTATATTAAAATTTTCCGTATTAGAAGCTTGCATATCTATCATGAATTCCTTAGCTAATTTATCTATACTTGCCTTACCTAGTTTAGGGTAATAAACAGCCATTTTTCTGAATGCAAAAATATCAGAAGTATCTATCATGAATTTTAAAACAGCCAAGTGAGCTTCCACTTCTTTTAACTCATAAAAGCCTTTACCAGATAGTTTTTGATAAAAAATTCTATTCTCAAGTAATTTTTTTTCTAAGTGGGCCGTTTCGTAATTAGTGCGTGCTATTATAGTTATTTCCTCTTCCGGCATTCCAGATGATATTTTGTTTTTAATATCTCTAACTATTATATCTTCTTGATATACATATTCTTTTACTTGTATTAACTCATTTTTTAAATCAGTATTTCCACTTACACAAGGCTTAAAATTAGGAACTTGTTGTTTAAACAATGTAGTTATGTCATTTGTAAATTCCACTATATTTTTTGTAGAACGGTAATTGGTCACTAGCTGTATTACATTATTGTTATTGTCCATGGACATATTTACTATATTATTTATATCCGCACCTAAAAATTTATAAATACTTTGGTAAGGGTCACCAACAACATAATAATTATTATTTTTAAATAAATGCGTTAGAATTTTAAATTGTATAGGATTCGTATCTTGAAACTCGTCGACCATAATAAATTTAAATTTATTTTGAAATTTAATACGAATTTCTTCATTATACTCTAGTAGTAAATAAGTATATAACAGGATATCACTAAAAGACATTAAATTATTATTTTGCTTCAATGTATAAAATTTCTTAGTTATATTTTTTAAAGAATAAAAATCATTAGAAGAAATTTTACTTTTTATTTTTCTTTCTATATCTTCCATTATGGCTTTAAAAGAAATAGGACCTAAGTTTATAGGCTTTGTTATTAGATAATATAAATCAGTTATAGTATTACCGGCAAATTTATCTTCTATCAATTCCTTTATTTCTTTAACTTTTAAACCCATAAACTCATTAGCATATTCTTCTTTTAAAAAAGTTTCAAATATACTTACATCATCGCCAGGCTGTATAATAGTTATATTTCTATTTTGAAAACCGAATATATTTAAATCCCTATATTCTTTATTTATCATTTTGAAAAATTGAGCGTGAAAAGTTCCAATATTAACTTCTCTTGGATTAAGTGTTACGTCTAAGGAAGTTTCTATTCTATTTATTATTTCATTTGTTGCATTATTTGTAAATGTAACTATGAGCATTTGTTCTAAATCTTCTTTTGATTTAACCACTTTTAATATTTTTTCTATCATAGTTTTTGTTTTTCCAGAGCCTGGTCCAGCTATATTTAATATAGGCATTTCAGATTCTATAACTAATGATTGTTCTTTATTTAATTTCATTTTAATTTCCCGCTATTATTTTTTATATATTACTTAAATATTCTTTAAACGTAACTTAATATACATAAAGAATAGCAGTTTATATTCTTAAGCAACTTCTAAGTCTTAAAATGCTATAATTATTTAATCAAAAAAATAAAGGTTTTACAAATGATTAAATATATATTCTTCTTAGTTACAATTCTTCTTTTTAGTGGTTGCGCTACTAGAATTCAGGTACAGTCTATTAAACCAGCGAATGTCGACCTAAACAATGTTAAAAATGTATCAGTTTTAGATTTTAAAAATGATAATAAAAATTTATCTGGTAATATCGAACACTCACTTAATAATATAAATATCAACGGTGAAAAATACTTTAATGTTGTTGATAGAAAGAATATTTCTAATATTTTAAATGAACAAAAATTACAGTCTAGTGGATTAGTGAATGATAAAACAACTGTTGAAATTGGTAATATTACGGGTATTCAAGCTTTGATTGTAGGGGAAGTATCAAGACCTACAAGAGGCGTAAAAAATTACAAAACAAGCAGAAAAGAATGTAAAAAAGATAAAGATGGCAAAAAACATTGTTATCAAGTTATTAAATATTGTACAAAAGTTTATAGTAATATAAATTTATATGTAAAAGTTTTATCAACTAACGATGCTACGGTTCTTTTTTCTAAAAAATACGATAATGGTTACTCTAATACAAGTTGTGGAAGAAATTATAATTATCGACCAGACTATGCTTCAATAGAAAGAAATTCTTATAATAGCGCTATCGATAATTTTATTTATCAAATAACACCACATGTTTATTATAGAAGTATAGAAGTAATAGAAGACCTAGAAGAAGATTATAGCGACGAAGCAGAAAAAATATTAGAAAATAGTATTACTTATTTAGAAAGAAAACGTACCGACAAAGCCATACAACTTACAAAAAAACTTATAGATTTAACAAATGAAAAAAGTTTTGTTCCTTTTTATAATTTAGCAATTATATATGAGAGTAAAGGTAAGTTGTCAGAAGCGTTAAGAATGATAAATATAGCAGATAATTTAAGTGTAGAACCAAACAAACTTATAGATAACTCTATTTATAGAATCAAAAAAGAGATTCAAAACGAAAATAATATTAAAGACACAATGAATAAAAAGAAAGGACAGTAATGAAACATATATTTTTAAGCATAGTTATTTTAATTACCGCAATTAGTTTGTCAGGCTGTAAAGAAGCCCCTAAACCAAATAAACATAGTTATTCGGACAATATACCTAAATGGTATACTAACCCACCAAAATCTACTTCTAAGGTCATATATGGAACAGGTAATGGCTCTAGTGTTAAGGATTCTAAAAATAATGCATTGATAGAAGCTATTTCTAAAATAATAGTAAGCGTGGAGTCTGATTATTCAAAAACAACTATAGTTAATTCTAAAAATGGCAGGAAAGATGTTGAAAATAAAATATCAGATGTTACAAAAATAGAAGTTAAAAATATTATAGTTAGTAATTATAATCTAATAGAACAAAAAAAATTAGGATTTGATAACTATGCCACACTAGTATCTATAAATTTAGATACTATAAAAGAACTTTACCATAATAAAATATCTATACTCTATAAAAAAAATATTATGTTAAAAAATAGAAAAAATGATATTTTTTTAGTAGTTGAATACAAAAAATACATAGAAGAGTTAAAAGAAGGACTAGAATATTCTTATATTCTAAAATATTTAGAACCAGGTTATTCAGTTAATAAATATTCTAAACATCTAAATGGTGCTATAAAATATTTAGATACCTTATCTAATAATAACGCATTATCAATTAAGTCATTTACAAAAAATAAATCACTTGATAAAAAATTAGAAGAATTATTTATCAAATTAAATGGATTTAAAATCAACAATACGAATTTTAAATATAGTGTATTAATCAAAGAAGAAAATTGTAGTAAAAGTTTTAACTATGGGTTTTATATTAAAAAATGTTATTTTTCTATTAGCTTTTTAGATAATAAAAATAATACAATTAAATCTAGCACATTTGAGTATAAAGGTGTAAGTTCTGGGAATTACCAAGAAGCGGAGTTTAATATGTATCATAAGTTAATTAAAGACAAAGACATTTTTAAATATTTTGAATTTAATTAACATTGTTAAAAGATAAAAATTATTTAATTTCTATCTTAGGCATTACTGTTGTTATATGCATAACGTTATATGGTTTAAAGAAAGAACAATAATAAGAATCACTAGGTAAATTAGATTTAAAAACTGACTTATTAGGATATATCTTATAATCTAAATATTTACCATTTGAATAGTAAGGTATTTTACATTCCGCTGGCACTACCTTTGTTTCTATACAAGTGTTACCTATATTCGGTTTTTTACCGTCATCACATACAAGCTCTTCTCTTAAACTATTTGGTATTTTTTTCGCATTTAATACTTTCGTTAAGTTTTCAAAAGTTTTATTAACGTCATCTATTTGTAAAGTAACTATTTTTTCTACGTTACCACTTATTACCAAATAATCTTCTTTGTAAGAATATTTATTCGCTAAATATTTTGTCGATATTTTACAAGTTTCATTTGCACTATCATAAGTATAACCGGACATACATTTTATTTTAACAATACAACGCTGTGTTTTATCTATTACTTCTTGCGTATTTAAACTAGGTTTAAAATCTGATTGCTCCATCAACTGTATCTTTTGAAACTCTGATTTTAAATATGGATTTGCAATAATTGCTGCAGCCATTTTCGTTTTATCATATGGTTGTATATAGTCTTCACATGAAGTCGGAGCTACCATATAAAATTTATTTACTTTTTGTTTATTATGCGTATTGATATCAAAATCAGCTTTCATTTGTTTTTTTGCATTATCGTACATATCGTTCATATATTTTAAATCAAACACAAAACACATCTCTCTATCTCTTTTTATTTTCGCAATATTTATAAGAGAAGGAGTTCCGTTTATATTATTTTTAACAACACGAACACCACCTTGATTTAATGTTTTATCGTATAATAACAAATTAACATTATTAGTTTGCGAATTGAAACTATTTATCTCTGCCACTGTTTTTGTTCCACTAGTTGGTTCGTAATGTGAATAAACAAAATTAGTCAATTGTGGCCTTTTGTTATTTTTTTCTTTTATTATTATATTAGATATATACTTAGGAAAAGAATAAGAAATTAATTTATTAGAATCCACTGTATTGTCATATTCAGCAATCAATTTAAAAGAAGAAATAGCATCTAAACCGATTTTTTTAGTTATAAATAAATCAGAATATGATAATATACCTACACTATTCATTTTATTCATTAAAGGGTCTGCATCTACACAATAAAAAGGTTTATTATAAACGTTATCTTGACCTGTTTTTAATTTTATTTTTGTATTATTTACACTATATATATTTTGCTCTTCAAAGTTCATAATAAAATTATTAGTACCTATATTCTGATAAACACCTGTTATATTAGTAGTTGTCCCGGAAGAACTACCACTAGAATTAGAACCAAATACACCATAATTATTAATTAAAATAGAATCGGTAGAAGTTTTCTTTTCATTGTTAAACAAACCATAATAACACAAGTTGTCAGTTACGTTATTAAAGTTAGCTTTTAAAGGTACATTTGTTTTTAAAACAACTATTTCGTCTTTACCTGTATCTGTGTTTTTTTGCGAAGAATATGTATTTATAGTATTTATATCCTTAACCAATGTAATAGTTACTGTTTTATTATCAACAGTCGCATCTTGGTCTTTCTGACATACGTAATATTGTGTATCCTTACGACTATTCTTAGAAAATTTATAGTTCTTTTTTATCAAAGACCAACCAGAATTGTAATCACATAAATAATTGATATTTTTTGAATAATCAAAATTCACATCAGCATAAATAGTGTCTTCAGATAAACCATTTCTAGTTATTTTACCTACAGTGAAAAAGTCATTTACTATTTTAGAATTAAAAGTTATATCTTTAGTTTTAATTAAATCCGTTTCTTCTATATTAAAACAAGCCTTAGTTTTTAATTTACCATTTACATAAATAGACTTCTGATATGGATATTCAGAATAATTACATTTGTTGTATATAGTATTATTTAAATAATTATTTGCCTTCGTTGTTGTTTTTAATTCATTGAAAACATTTATAGCTTTACCTGTGCTATCTTGTTGATTTGAAACAGGAACAATTCCACATATAGCATTTTCACAAAAATAATTTAATTTAGAACCTTTTTTTATTTTTGACATATCCCAAGTATATAAAGCTATTCTAGCTACACCTTTTTTTAATTTTTGATTTATAATTGTAGTTGGAGTATCATTAAATCCCTTTATTATATCCACGCCTAAATTATTTTTAATTTCATCATATTTTATATATTCACCTGTATTTAAAGTTTTAACACTTACAGGTTTCCCAAAACCAGTTAATGAGAAAATAACTTCTTCATTTGAAGTAGTAGGAACAACAACTATAGGAATACTTAAATAATTTTTATTTACTTTGTATCCCATATTGTATAAATTTTGAGCAGTTTTATCTGTCTCATTGTTTCTATAAGTTATAGAAGATAAAATATTATAATTATGTAATTCATTTGATATATTCAATACAGGACTTAAATAATATTGTAAATGTAAAGTGTCCGTTCCATAATTTACGTAATTATTTCTTTCACATTTATTATTAGAATTTATACGCCATTTTGTATCTGCAACTGTAGAAGCACCCAATGTGCTTTCTAAAAATGAATTTATTTTGTTAATAGGACAAACTTCAACTGTTTTTAAAGTTATCTCTTTACTAAACGCGTTTTTTGTATCTATTATATTCTTTATACCAGATTTTAATACACATGATTTATCTATACTGCTAATTTTATTAGGTATGTATTCAAAACCAGTCGGACATTTACCCTCAATACTTAACTCATCACATTTTAGTTTTTTTAATTTACAAGATATACTACCATCTTTAGCTTTGAATTGTTTAATCTCACCTAATGATTTTCTGTATGTTTTACCATTTTTCGTCATTTCTTCTGGACAAGTACTTGCTGTGTTTATTACACATTTTTTAAGTAGTTTGTCATATGACCCACCATTTTGAGAACAGTTGATATCCGCAGTTACACTACATACATATCCTTGTATTTTGTTATTATAACTAAGATTATAAGGCTGTTTCTGGTTATTAGATATTCCTTTATTACAATCAGGTAATTGAAATATAGAATAATCATATAAACATTTATATTTATTTCCTAATGAACTAGGTGTAAAATCTTCATAACTATTTTTTATTAAACCAAAACGTTTATCCATATTAACAGAATAGTTTTCATATATCTCATCTTCTAAGTGAACATTAAAAATATTTTTCTGATACATAGCTTTTTCGTCTATTGAATTAAAATTAAAAGATTTATTCAATTCTTTGTTAAGTAAAAAACCATTATATTTACCAGGAGTTTTATCATCATTAACATATTTAAATACAGTGTAATTACCTTCTTTACTATATTCGTGTATATTTATTTTAGGTATATACATAGCATTATTTCTATTTATTTTTGATATATTATCAATATTCCAATAATATTTAGTAGATTTAGATTTGTATTCACGAACATATCTATCATTTATCAAACTAAAAACTTTTGAGTTTAATTTATAATTAACAGGAGCACTAATCGAAACCTTTTTAATCGCTATATCAAAATTTATAGAAGTAGCATTAGCCAAAGTTCCCTTTGTGTCATTTGCTAAATCCTTCAATCCTTCAATTGTAAAAGCAGCTTGACCACCATCAAAAGGATTAAATCTATCTGGAACGATTGAACAATAATAATCTTTATTCTTAATTGCTTTAGAATATGTTATACGAGAACAATTACCCGCCGCATCTTCTATGAAACCATTATATAAATCACACTTAGCTTCAACAGGTTGTTTAAATTCAAATAAAGCAGATTTACAAGATGTTGGATATTCACTACTTGTTTTTAATTTAGGTCTAACTAAATAACAATATTTATCATTTGGATTTTGCAAAGTTACTTTATTATCAATTATTAAACAATCGTCTATTTCAACGTCATTATTAGAACAACCATCGAGAGGTTTTATATTTACACACCAAACTGGCAGTTTAGAAGCCGGTATTGATTTAATGTTTAAATCTTGTATTTTTGTTGTCGGTGTATATACATTATTTGTCCCTATAGAAGGATACATCTCAATTTTACCATTATTCATTATTCCATTACAATCGAAAGTTAAAGACAAATTAGAAGACGAAGAAATATCATTAAATAAATTTACAGCATTATAATAAGTCTTAAAATCACTTCCGTGGTGTGCATCTGAACTACCAGCCCAACCACAAGAGTGACATATATTTATACCATTAGGCTGTATGCCATCATAACTTGAAGAATACCACCATAATCTATCCGCACCATAAGTCTGAAGATATCCTGGTTCCCATTTATATTTTACATTACCACCACTATAATTCAAAGTTCCTTTTAGAATTTTTAAATCAAATGTGTCTAAAGTAGAATTGTATTCGTGCGACATAGAATCTACAGTAATACTTTGTGGCGTCGTATGACCATCAAATTTAAAATTAGATGCCAAAGTAGTCGAAACATTTAAATTTGATATTGAAAACTTTGGAAAAATAGGAGAAGAAGAACATTTCAAATTATTTTTTCCATTTTCTAAAAAATATTTTAATGAATAATCTATTTTTGTAGAAACACCAGTTTTAGGGTCTTTTACCAAATCTTTATTACAACCAAAATTACCTGTCTCTTCTTTAATACATCCACTAAATGTTTGTTTATTAAAAGTAAATGTTCTAAAAGAATAACCAATAGAACAATTTTCTTGAGCACATTTCTCGTTACCTATAGAAGTTGTTCCAGATGGACAAAAAGTTCTTTTTCCACTTTCAGAAGTTTTACATATATTTTTAGACTTTATAATTTCATCTTCACAAGATATTAATTGACCATTTAATTTACAAGCCGGTTTATACGCAACCGAAGTTAAGGTAGAATCCAACGTTATATTACCAATAGGTATAATATCACCAGACAATAGTCTTCTATATGCTATACCGCTTTTATCTTTATATGTATAAGCAAAAACGTCTTCAACAAAAAATTTATTTTCTTCTATCAAAACATTATATTTATCCACTTTTATTTCAAAATCTTTATTTAATTTATTTATTACGTCTTTAATATATATATTTAAAAAATCAGAATAAGCGTCTAAATATTCATCTTGATACTCGTATTTTTTAATTAAAGCATTTATATCATCTAAAAAAGAATTTAAATGTATAACATAATTTGAATAATCTGATAATTTATTATTTTCCAATTTCACAATCAAGTTTAATGCATCCGCATTAGTAACAGGTGCAGAGTCTGTTAAATATGATAATTTATTATTTAATATATTACCTTCTTTAAGTATACTTTTAAAATCTTCGCCTAATAAAATTAATAAATCACTTACTTCTTTTAATTCTTTTTTACCTTCTTCTGTTTTTATATTGTAAAAAGTTTTTAAATCATTATACATTTGTGCATTAGCCAATTGTAAATTACTTTGTGAAGTACTTATATCTGATAATAGAAATGCAAATTCATCATTTAATTTTCCATCTTCAAATAATTCTTTTTCTTTGTTATTTAAATTATTTATTAATTCTGACTTTGATTGTAATTTATCTATTATCGTAGAAATAGTATTATTATTTCTATCATATGAAAAATATGTATAACAAGTATGAGCATTTAAAGTAGGTTTTATACTATTTAAATTGGTTTTAAATAAAGTAGTTCTTACGGCACATTTTTTATATACTTTCGCACCTAAATCTGCGTTTGAACAAACAGCATCAGTAAATTCTTTTTTATATGGATAAGAACTTTTGTTCGAGCTATCTACAAATTTTAATTTTGAAATAGTTGCATTGCCAGGATATAAATTAGTTTTTATATGTTCTATTACTTTTTTATATTCATTAACATCATATATATATAATTTATAAGCCCAAGATTGAGAAGGTTTAGGAATAAGTGTTAGCGCTTTACCATTATAGGTAAAAGTATCTTGTAATACTATTTTAGTAAAAGAAGTATCACTTTCTATTTTACTTTCTATATCGGCATTTTTCATTACGTATACAACATTACTATTAACAACAGAGCCATTTGAATTTACTTCGTAAATATATCCGTTTATTAAAGCAGTCTTCTTTTTATAATAAGCACCAGCTACCCATACCATACCTTGTTCTTTCTTCTCATAATGTGCATTTATATAAATTTGGTTGTTAGAATCATCTATATAACCCTTACCAATTGAGGCTGTTGTATTTGTTTTTGTATTTAATTCATATACCTCATTTTTTTCTAACGAGCCTAAGTTAATAGACTTCTTGTAAGCGGCGTATATTTCATTATAATCGTTATACACCTTATCTATGTTTGCCATATCTTCATACCTGATATAATCATATCCATTAGCGATAGCATTTGAATTTACGTTAGCTAAAGCTGTGTATGATTTACCATTATATTTTAAAGATAATTTAGTCTTTGTATCAGTAGAATAAGTCGAAGTTCTTTTTAAACCATCTGCTGGGTCTAATACGGCTGTACCACTTGAAAGAAGAACAAAAGCATAAGTATGGCCTTTTTCTAAAAATTCTAATTGAGGAACAATTACGGCTTTATCTTGTGCTATTATAGAATACAATTGGTTATGTGATAATGTAGTGTCTTTTATAACTTTGTAGTTACCTATTGTATTCCATATACAAGTTGAATTATTATAATTTTTAACATTTGTTTCATTTGTTATATATCTAAATTTACTTAATGTAGTATTAGTTGAGTTATCTTCAAAAATATTTTCACAGATTGGATTTCCAAAATTAGTATAATACATTCTATCATTTGTAGTAGGAATATTATCACAACTTTCTACCATTTCTTCAGATAAATTTTTATTTAAAGCAATAGATACGCCTATTACAGGAGCACCTTTCGAATCAGTTCCTAATTTATTTTTACAAGTATAATACGTACCGGTTGTTTTCCTTGGACTTGGTTGATTAGTAAATTTCTTTTCACATACGCCATTAGGGTTTAAGCTAAAACCGGTTGAACAAGTTGGTGATTTTATATTATTTATCAATCTAACACAATGTTGCGAAGCTTCCACATATGAATAAGGCTTTACAAAACTACGATTACTAGTTACTAAATAATTTTTTCCACTTTTTAACAATGGTGTATATTTAGTCCCTTTTATATCAGACATAGTAGTTATTTGCTTTGTACCATTTGTTAATGTTTTATAACTAATTACAACGTCCATATAATACTCATCTTTTGTATTAGGATTTATAATTACTTTTTCCATTAAACTATATTCTTTAGATTTACATTTATAAGTAGGGGCTTTTAAGATTATATTTTTAGAAAAACCATTAGAAGCAGAATAAGTTTCTTCTAATAACATTGATTTTGATTTTGAACCCAATTTAACAGATAGCTTATCATCAAAACTATGATTTATATTACCAGTTGTTATTTGCGCCTTATAAGTGATATTTCTATGTTTTCCATATATATTCTTTTTAATTTCATTAGAAAAATTTGCGTTATTTTTTAAATTATAAACGAATTCTTCATTTGTAAGATAATTATTATCAGTGCCATTTTGGATATCGTCTATATCTTTTAAATCTTTTATATCTGGTTTCCCAGAATTTCTATCTAATACGATATTCAATTCAATTGAAGAATTAAGATTCTTTACCTCAGTCGAAGTAGTCGAAGTCCCATTTTTCTCATCTTGCATTTTTTGATACATATTAGATTTTAATAGTTTCGTAGCATCGTTTTCACTCTTTTCAGTTGTATAACTATTAACTTCTGATAAATTAGCGATTATATTAACGTTTTGAGCAAATATTAGTTGTAAATTTATAACAATTGCTAATATTTTATTCATTGTTCCTTTTTTCATAAGTGTTCCTTTGTTTTATTGTTGTTCCTTTTATTATAAGAAAATTACAGAAAATATTATTTAAATAGGTTTTCAATTGATTTTATTTTCTTTTTAAAGTATAATAAAATATAAAAAAAAATAAAGGTAAAACAATGATAGAAGCAAAACTTAAACAGTTAAAAATAGAATTAAATAGACAATTAAGATTTTTTATTGCCTTGAAAAATGGGAATGAATTATATCACAAAAGTATCGCAGAAACACTAATAGATGGAAACAAATCTTTGTTATTAACTATTGAAAAAATTGAAAGTGGTATGGTGAACGCTACAGAAAATATGTTGTCTAGTATAGAAGAAGCTATTTTGAGAAATAAAAAAGTGTTGGAAGATAACAACAGCACAAAAGCTGCTGAAAAGAAAGCTTAATATATTTATATTAGCTTTTTGATTTAATATAGTCTAATACGCTTTGAACAGTTGTTAACTTCTCAGCGTCATCATCTGGAATTTCAATATTAAATTCTTCTTCAAAAGCCATTACTAATTCTACTACGTCTAAACTATCCGCACCTAAATCATCAGTAAAACTTTTTTCATTTGTTACCTCTGATAATTCTACACTTAACTGTTCTGCTACTACTTGTTGTACTTTTTCTAACATTTTAATCCTTTGTTATATAATTTAATTTCACCTTTATTTGGTAAAAAGTAACTATACTATTTTTTTTCTTATTTTAAACTTAAAAACTTTTAAGTTTAAAAATAATTTAAACTTAACCCTAATATTACACCTAATATTACTATGTTATTTGATACATTTGATATATTATACCTATCTAAATTACTTTTGTTTAAATGTTTTTTTGTATAAAAAGCTGTTTCTATATTTAACAACATTAAATACACAATCCAAGAAATAGATAAATAGAAATCCCAAACCGTATAAAATAAAGTTGTAGAAGCTAATAACAATACAGATAAAAAAATTATTTTTAACTTTACAAAAGATAATTTGATAGCAAAAAAATTATCAAAAAAATTATATAAACTAGTTGCGTACCATATATATAAGTTATAAAAGATTAAGTTTATATAATTTAATTTCATTTTTACGCTTTCTTTTTATTTAGCATATATATTAATAGCAATATTCCATACACAAATATAGATAAAATAATTACACCTATTACAATTGATTCTATTTTTATCATTATCTCTGCATATTCAGAACCTAGCGCCATTTTTAATGCATGAACCATAATAATAGACAATCCACCTTTTATACCTGCAAGGGACAATGTTAACCAGCCAGAAAAACCTAAATCTACAAACATTTTTAATTTTTTAGACAATAAAGAAAATATACCTATTGTTAAAAAACGCGTAAAAGTTGTAATCGCGAAAGCTATTAAAATTTCTATTTTGTACTCAAAAAGAGTATTTAAATGTATCATTTCACTCATAGCCACGAATAAAATTACTACACCGATAAAAGCCACATTTTCCGCTAAAATCAGAGTATTATGATGACGTTCTTTTGTTGTCGCACGTTGTTGAAACATTTTATATTTAGTTAATTGACCGTCATCAGTTGTTAATTTTTTAGAATGTAACTCTATATTTTTATCTATGAGTGTTTTAAATAAAATAACAGCTACGATTAAAGAAAAGATACCAGCAAAATGAAATACTTCGGCCAATGTAAATGAAGCAAAAGCTACACCCAGCATAATAAAAAATTCTTCTTTTTCTTCTTCGAAAAACATTGTGATTATATAGAAAATATAACCTATAATAGAACCAATAACAAAAGAAGCTGTTACGTTATATAATATAGTAAGTGGCAATGTAGAATAATTGAATTCACCAACAGCTAATGACATTGGAATACCTACTAGCATCAAAATGGTAAAAGTAACAGCATCATTACCTAATGATTCACTTTCAATTAAAACCTTAGTATCATGCCCAACATTTTTAAATTGTGCAAAAATAGAATTTACACTAACGGCGTCTGTTGCGTTGATTATAGCAAACAAAGAAATATATAGACCAAATGAAATAGCCGTAGTTCCTAATAAACCAATATATTCACCTATAAAGGCACCTAATATGATAGATAAAATAATAGCTATTACTGCTAGATAAATCATAGACGCATAGTGTAGCTTTATATATTCCCATTTTAAGTGAATAGCATCTACCATCAAAATAATAGGAATTAGTAAAAATAAAGTTTCATCAAAATTTTCATTTGCGGATAGGTTTAAAAAACCAGGATAGAAATGGTGAATAGTAAATGAAAAAATTATCAATGTGTGAGGTAAAGGTATTCTAAATTTATCATTTAAAAATTTACTTAACAATATCATTGATATTATTGTTAAGATTGTAATATCTAAGCTAACGTGTTCCATGTGTGTAAATCCTTGTAATCTTTACAATATTATAGTAAAAATATACTTAAAAGAAGCTTACGACATGGTTGAATTTTTTTGTTTTGCTTGTTTTGAAACATTCTTTATACTGTTTTCGATTTCTTTATAAAGTGGAAAGTCTGTTAAATTTAGATTTTCCATCATTTGTTTTAATTTTGTAAATAATGCAATTTTATTATTTCTATTAGAAGAACCATTCATAACTAATTCCATAGATTTATTTGTTATCTTAACAATATCTTCATCAGATAAATCTTCCGGGCTTATATCTTTATATTCTTCCAGAACGTCTCTTAAATTTTTATATTCAGAATTCATAATTATTCCTTTTTTGTTTATATTATAAAGTTATTAACTTTTTTTATATTTAGTTCACTTATTAAAATTTATATTCTAAAGTGTATAACAATATAGGTGCCGATATAGTTGCAACATAGTCATTGAATTCAATATGCCCATTTCCCAAACTATCATAATATTCTTTTGCAAAAGCAATAGAGATGACAGGTATTATACATTTTTCAGAACTGTTTTTTATATTAAAAGCATTATTTAAAATTAAACAAGAACCATATATAGTTAATCCACCAACAAAATGTAAAATTTTATCTTGTCCTATAATAGTATTCCCATTTAAGTTAAATAGTAAGAATATAGTAAGTATTGTCTTTTTCATTGAACTATTATATATATTATTTTTAAAATATATATTTTTAAGTATGTTTTAAGCATAATAACAGTATATTGCAAACAAAAAAAGGAATAATAATGAGTTCTATTGAAGAAGACGAAAGTTCAGAAGAGTATATCGAAGACGAAAGTTCAGAAGAGTATATCGAAGACGAAAGTTCAGAAGAGTATATCGAAGACGAAAGTTCAGAAGAGTATATCGAAGACGAAAATTTAAACAAATCACCTGAAAAATTAACAAAAGATGAATATAAAAAAGAGTTTAATAAATTTTTTAAACTAATGGAAGAAAAATTTTCAACATTGGATGATGAAAATAAAAAAACACCAACAGAACTCTTTGAGGAAACGTTACGGGATTTAAAGAAAGGTAAATAATGATTATTTATGGATACAGAGCTTTATTTGAAGAGACAAAAAAACATTTTCCAAATAAAGAACGTTTAGAAAAATCGGATTATGATATAATTTTATTAGACATAGAGTACGATTCTTTCTATAATAAAATCAAAGAAGATATCAATAGTATTAAAGAAATTATTAAGAATAAGAAATATTTTATAAAAACAAATAAAGCTAATTATGATGTAAGCATAATTAGCAAAAAAAACCACATAACTTCTAATCACTTATTATATATGAATTCATATAAAAATAACAATAAAATAAATTGCCCTTATGGTAATTCTTTTGTTGTAGTAAAATTAAATTATCTATTTGAATTAAAAAAATCTCATAGATTTATTAGAAAAAAACATAAAAAAACCATGAATGATTTTTATTATATTTTAGATAATTTTATAAATAGTGATTATAGCGAAAGTATTTTTTACCAAAAAAGATTTACAGAAACACTAGAAAGAGCAAATAAAGCAGCAAGTCATATTAAATTAGACCAAAATAAAAAAGATTTTTTCAGAACAAAAGGAGTCACATATATTTATGACCATGATAGTATTCATCGCTCTATATCATTTTATAAAGAACCAATTTATTTAAGATATTTAAAAGAAAAAGAAACTGTTTTATGTGATAAAGAAAAATGGGAAGCTCTATCTAATATAGATAAGAAAAAAGCTGTTTTAGAAGAAGCTTATGTTATATCTATTGAAAGATATTTAACGAAAAAATCATTAAAAACAAGAAAAGAAGCTTTTGAAACCTCTTTAGAAAAAATATGCACTACCCTTTGCAAAGGATGGTTTAGAAAATTCGCTTACGAAAATTATATAGAAATATATAATATGTATAATGAAAATTTTTATGATAAATTTTTGAATGATTTAAAAAAAGGATTGATTTTACCAGCAAAAGATACTATTTAATAACGGTATCTTTTACATTTTAAACTATTCCATTCTCAAATTGATTACGAAGTTTTTCTTTTTCTTTTCTTCTTTCTTCTTTAGTTTTCATCATTTTTTTATAACTATCAACATCGAAATTTAAATAAGTTAGACCACTAGAAGCAACATATATAGAACTATAAGTTCCTATAATTATCCCCATTAATAATGTTATAGCGAAAGGCTTAATTATATCACCACCAAATAATGTTAAAGCAATCACCACCAATAAAGTGGTTAAAGAAGTTATAAGTGTTCTCGATAATGTAGAACTAATAGAAAAATCTATTATTTCATTCAAGTTATTCTTCACTTTTACTACATTTTCCCTAATTCTATCAAATATAATTATTGTGTCATTTAATGAATATCCAATAATAGTTAAAAGTGCAGCTAAAACATCTAAATTAACTTCTATTTTAAACAAAGACAAAAAACCAAGTGTAATTATAATATCATGGAATAAAGGGATAATAGAACTTAAAGAAAATTTCCACTCAAATCTAAAATAAACATATATAAATATACTTAATAAAGCTAAGAACATAGATAGTAATCCATTTTTCGTAAGTTCCTCTCCTACTTTTGGTCCTACCATATCTATTCTTCTTATTTCAAATGAACCAGTGTCTTTTAATATATTCTTTACGTAAGAATTTAAATCATTAGCAACATTACTAGAACTTACAATCGTTTTAACAGTGATTTCATTGTTATTTCCAAACTTAGAAACAGTAGAACTACCAAACATATCATCACCCGATATTATAGACCTAACAGCATCAATAGGTGGTTTTTCTTTATATTGAAGCTGAATTAAAGTTCCACCCTTAAAATCAACACCCATATTTAAACCACGCGTACTTATAAGAACAAATGAAGCTATTATCAAAAATAATGATAAAAAGCTAAATACCTTTTTTAATTTCATAAAATTATATATTTTTATTGTACTATTTTTCATTTTTATCCTTGATATTAAATAAAGAAGGTGTATATTTTTTTAAATCCATAGCTTCATAAAAACCTTTGGTGCCAAATATACCGGTTATCATCGAAATTGATATACCTATCATCATAGTCAGTGCAAATCCTTTTATTGGACCAGAGCCATAAGCATATAAAAGAATAGCAGCTATAAATGTTGTAATATTCGCGTCCAAAATAGAAGTTAAAGCTTTATCGTACCCTTCTTCGACAGCAATAGCTACGCTTTTTCCTTCTTTTATCAATTCTTTTATCCTTTCCATAATAATTACATTCGCATCAACAGCCATTCCAACGGTTAAAACTATTCCAGCCATTCCAGGTAATGTCAACGTTGCACCAAACATTACCATTATTGATATAATAATTAGTAAGTTAATAAATAATGCTATGTTTGCAATTAAACCAGATAGTCTATAATGGTATATCATAAATATAAAAACTAATAAGAAGCCAAATAATAAAGCCATCAAACTTTTTCTTATACTTTCTTCTCCTAAACTTGGTCCAATAGAACGTTTTTCTAATAATTCTACTTTTGTATCCAAAGCACCCGAACGCAACGCAATAGCAAGATTAGTCGCCTCATGTATATCATAGTTACCAGAAATTTGAACGTGGCCACCACCAATTCTATCTCTTATATAAGGAGCACTTACGTTTATTCCATCTAGTATTATAGCTGTCCTTTCATTCAAATGTGCAGCGGTATAATCACCAAATAACTCCGCACCTTCAGAATTTAAAGTGTAATTAATAACAGGTTTGTTATTTTTATCAAAACCTACATTAGCATCTATTATCATTGCGCCTGTCAACAAAGGAGTCTCGTTTATCAAGAGAGGTGCGTCACGGGGGTCTTTATTATTAACTAGTCTTCCACCATGAGAAATCGCATACTCCTCAGTCATATTGTTTTTTTGATAACCTTCTAAAACACCAACTATTTCTAATTTTGCTTGTTTCACTATAAGCTCACGTGCTCTCTGTTCTTCTTCTTGCGTTTTTATACCTGGTAATTCTATAAGAATATTATTATCACCCTTCTTTGAAACAGTAGGTTCCGATAAGCCATAAAGATTTAATCTATTTCTTATAACTTTTAAAGTTTTTTGAAAAGAAATCTTTTTTAATTCTTTTATGTATTCTGGTTTATAAAATATATTTATATTATTTTTTACCACTTCTATATTTAAACCATCTAATTTTGAAATAGAAGTTTTTATTTTTTGTATTTCATCTACGTCTAATACTTCGAAAGTTAATTTTTTATTTGATATTTTTAAATTATCTATCAAAATATCATTCTTTTTAGTTATATTTTCTATATTTCTTTTTAACGAATCTAAACTATTTTTCTCTATATTTTCTGTTTTTACATCCAACAACATATATAAACCACCTTGTAAATCAAGACCTAAATTTATTTTCTTGTTATAATCTAAATTAAAAAAAGTCGGAGAACTGTAGAAAATTCCGAAAGCAAATAATAAAAACATAATAATTGTTTTATAATTCATATGGATAATATCCTTTTATTTTATATGGATGATATAATACCCAAAAAAAGAAGAAAATGATACATGAGCCATAGCACAACAGGTAAATTTCTTAATAAAAATAAAATTAAAGAACAGTTGTCTAAATATTTTGGTGATAAATTAGATTTAGATTATTTGTATTGCACTGACAATAAAAATATTAGCAGAACACTTTTGTTTTCTATCTTTGTTGCCTTTATACCTATCCCTATGCAAATGTTAATCATTGCCTTTTTAAGTATAAAATTTAGGTTTAATATTATTTTAGGTGTATCATTAGCTTGGATAACAAATCCAATAAGTATGCCTTTTATATATTACTTAGAATACAAAATAGGCAGTATTATTTTTGCAAATGGAAATGTGGAATTTCAATTTGATACTACCTGGATATATCAAAATATTGATAATATATTTTTACAACTTTACACAGGTGCTTTATTTTTATCTTTTATTTTTTCTTTTTCTGCATATTTTATTTCTAAAATATTTTTTAAAATTAAAAAAAAGCTTTAATTTTTTTTATACGCTTTATAATATTTAAACTACATAAAGGTTAGGAAAATATTATGAAAGAAAACAAAATAGAGAAAATAGAAAGATTAGAACTGGAAGCAGAAGAAATAGAAAATACAATAAATGATTTAAAAAAAGCACTTAGTAAATCAAAAATATCAGTGAAAAATATTGATAGTATTATTCACACAGTTAATAGTTTAAGAATAGATTGGGGTGATAAAAGATTCCAAATTTTTAAAACTAAATACGATATATCTTAATATTTAAGCCACAAAGAGTGGCGACTAAGTTAAATTTATAAAAACCTACTTATTACAAGTTTCATTACTAACATTTATTACTTCAATTTTATCTTTTAATTGATATCTAATCTTTAATTTTAAATTATTTCCCAATAAATTATTTTTCATACTTGTATTATTACATAAATAATCAATTCTCGACTGTATATCTTTACCAGATAATTCTTCTATCGCTTTATTTTCGTAATTATAAATTACAACGTCTTTTTCACTTGTTACAGTTTTTAAATTTTCTATTTTCATTTTCATTGAATCTGTCAATAAAGCCGCGTTTATATTCTTAGTTATAAGCGAGGCAACACAACTACGGTCATACATTTTGTTTTTATCAAATGAAGTTTCACCTAATAATAATGATACACAATTTGCCTCTTTATAAAGTTCATTCGCACTCAAAGATAGTAAGATAGATGATAATAATATAAATTTTTTCATTTCATTCCTTGTTTTTATTATTATTGCATTATATATAAAAAACAAATAAAAAACAACTTTTAAGGAAATAATAAGTATATATTATGTATTATAGAAATAATTATTTATACAGGATACACGATATGGCTAAAAAAAGTTTAAAAATTTCAAGAGCGCAACGCAAAATTATTAATTTTATTAAAAATGGTGGAACATTGAAAGTTAAAGCTTTTGCCGGTACAGGTAAAACCACTACATTAGTATTTTTAGCAGAAGAAAATATTCAATTTAGAATATTATATTTAGTTTTTGGAAAAGCCAACGAAGTAGATGCAAGAAAAAAATTCCCTAGAAACACACAAATAAAAACCACACATGCACTAGCATTACAATATTTGCATTATCATTCAGACCTTAATTTAAAAAAAATAAGAGGCTCTTATAAAGCAAAAGAAATATCTGATTTATATGATTGTGATATAGAATTAGCACAACAAGCTATACATGTGTTTGAAAATTTTTGTCACTCTTCTTCACATACATTCTTTGAATTTATAGGTGACGATGACATTATTGGGTTACCCAAAAAGATGTTCGATGATATGATAAAAGGCAAAATCGATATTACACACGATTTTTATCTTAAATATTTTCACTTAAGTATTATCCATAAAGGACCACCACGTTTAAATTTTGATATTGCAATGATAGATGAAGCACAAGATACGAATATGGTTACCTTAGATATATTTCTTAGACTAAACATTCATACAAAAATATATGTCGGAGATGAAAACCAACAAATATTTGCGTTTAGAGGAAGTAGAGATATAATGAGAATGGTAGAGAGTGAAGAACTACCATTATTAGAAACGTTTAGATTTCATCAAGAAATTGCGGATTTATCAAATAAACTTTTAAAAAGATTTAAAAATGAAAAAAATGAAATTATTACTAAAGTAAAAAAGAGTAAAAAAGAGTTAAAAGATACTTGTTATATCAGCAGAACAAATTCTAAACTTATTCAAACAATAAATGAACTAATAATGGACGATATTAAATTCAAAACAATTAGAGAACCGAAAATATTATTTAAATTAATAGAAGAAGTATTTTATCTAGCTAATAATAGAAAAAAAGAAATTAAAACAAATTTCTTTTTAAAAAGATTTAAAGATTTAGAAGAATTAGCGGATTATGCCGATGCAGTGGATGATGTAGAATTAAAATCTACTATAAAAACCTATAAAGAATTTGGAATTAAAATATTCAATTTTAGAGATATAGCTACAAAATATTATGAGGATGACACCAACAATATAAACACTTATCTGGCTACAGCCCATGTATCTAAAGGGCTAGAATGGGATAAAGTGATAATAACAGACGATTTTGCTGAATTTACGCAAAGTATAGCTAAAACGAAATATAAAACAATTTTATCATTTAGAAAAAATATTAATAGCATTGACCCATTGATAGTTAACGAGTTTAATTTATTTTATGTAGCGATGACAAGAGCAAAACAAGAATTGGAAATTTTAAGTGCTAATAAGAAATTTTTGGATATATCCGAAGCAGACTTAAATACCGCCATAAGAGAAGCGATATCCGATAAGCAAAAGAAAGAAATAGGAAAGCAAGTTAACGCCTAAAAATCTATCACTAAACTAGATTGTAAATTCATGTATGAAGGTAATGTTGTGTCATTTATGTCACTCATTTCATTTGAGTAAGCACCAGATATATCTAATTTTACATTTTCGAAACCAAAAGAAAAACCAGCGGTATATATAGTTGAAGCATTCGCATCTTTAACTATATTCTTTGACAAACCTGTTCTTAAATTAAAATATTTAGATGGGATAAAAGACACACCTAATCCAAAATTTTGCGACTTATAATTAAAAATTTCATTCTCTTTTAAATCTCCAGATGTAGTTAATATCCAATTTTTATCAATGTTATAAGAAAGTGATATATTATATTGCGAATCCAATTTAAAATCTTCTAGTTCAGTTTTAAAAACTGGTTTATTTATATTTGTTCCAGTTAAACCTATTTCTACTTCCTTTAAAATTCTTGGATTGTATATTAAGCCAAAATTTAAACCTACACCAATGTCATTAGTATTCATATCATTTCTATCAAATATAGCATTAGAATTGCCTTCTACTTCGCTTAATAACATACTATTTAGAGAAGATTTTAAATTTATTATTTTAAATGAACCAGAATATTTGAAAACGTCGTTATTTGATAATCTAAATTTGTCAGAATAAGATATAGGAATTTCTGATTTAATTATTTGTAAATTATTTAATGTACTTTTATTCTCTATACTATTATTAAAAGAATTTGTTTTAAACTCTTCTTTTGTAGATAATACATATATATTATTATCTTTGTCATATTTTAAATAATTGCCATTATCTTCTATTATTATTTCAGAACCTGGTGAATTATTTATAAATAAATTATAATAGTAATTAGTATTAAAACCTACAGAAATATTTTTAAATGATACACTCGTAGAAAAACCTACCGTCTGAATCATATTATTATTAGAAGTTGAAAGAGTGTTTATATCTTCCATAGTTTTATAAAAACCTTCTAAATCTTTTGCTGACAAAGTGTTTAATACTTGCGCTTTATTTGTAAAATCATTTATATCTATATCGTTTAAAGAATTTATATCTTTCAATAAACCATTGTCTAGAGACATTCCATATATAGACATAGAAGTATCAAAATTAGAAAGTTCGGTAGCACTAGCAGCAGGATTATTTAATAAAGAATTTGAATTTTTAACTATATTAGAACTTGAATAACCCATAGACAAATTAGTATTTGAGTTATTTTCTAATATATTAGCATTTAATGAAAGAAGTGATAACACACTTATTATTGATATATTTTTTAACATATTCCCTCTTTTATTTATATTATAAAAGAATAAAAAAGGAAATTTGTACTAAATTATTATTCGTACGTTTTTATATTAGCAGACTTTAGTATTTTTTCTAATTCATAATCGGAATGTTTCCATTCTTCTATTTTAGCTTTTCGCACAGCTTCATTTAATAATTTAATCGAAGAATCACCACATTTATAATTATCAGATTGATTTTTAGTTTTCTCTATACACTCTAATTGCTTTATTCTAAAAATAATTTGTATTTTTAGTTTTGTAATTAACTTTTCTTTTTGGTAGTTAAATAAGTCTACTTCTTTATTCTTTTTTGTGTCTTCACGAAATTTTCGAATTTGATTATATTTATTTTCTTTTTCAATTTTTATATCTGACATCTCAGTTGTATCATTCATTATATCTTCCTTTACATCCGCAAAAGAAAGGCTATATAAAGTAGTTATTATCAATAGTATTTTTATCATATTTGTTTTCCTTAATTAAATATTTGCAATATTCCTACTGCACATTTTTCGTCATTTAAAACTATTACATTGTTTATTTTCTTTTCACGCATTTTTAATTCCGCCTCATGTATATTATCTGTCTCATACGTAATAGTAGGCTCTTTTGTCATTATGTCTTCAATAGATAATAACTTTAAACTTTCATAATCATTCCATGCACGTCTTAAATCGCCATCTGTAACGACCCCTACCAACTTTTTGTTTTTATCTACTATTATGGCTAAACCAAAATTACTATTAGACATTGTTAATATTAGAGTTTTTATATCTTTATCTTTATTTACAAAAGGTAACCTCTTAGAAAACATTTCGTCTTTTACCTGTTTTAATAATTTTCGCCCTAAACTTCCGCCAGGATGATAACGTGCAAAATCAAGTGGCTTAAAATCATTTTCTTCCATAAGAACAATAGCCAAAGTGTCACCCATTATTAACTGAGCTGTTGTGCTTGTCGTTGGTGCCAAGTTGTTAGGACAAGCCTCTATATCTATATTTACATTTAATTTAGCGTCTGAAGCTATAGATATATTAGAAGCTGTGTTACCAGTTATCGATATTATTTTGCAGCCTGTGTGCTTTATAGAAGGTATTATTTTTAACATTTCCTCTGTTTCACCAGAATAAGATAGCATTAGTATTACATCTGATTTTTCTATCATCCCTAAATCACCATGTAAGGCTTCACCTGGATGAAGAAAAAAGCTAGGAGTACCGGTAGAAGCAAATGTTGCTGCTATTTTCGAACCTATCAATCCCGATTTTCCCATTCCAATTACTACAACTTTTCCATTCGTATTCCTTATTATATCTATCGCCTTGCAAAATTCTATATCTATATTAGGTATTACTTTTTTTTGTATTTCAATAAGTTCTAATTCGAAAATTTCTTTTGCTCTTGATATATATTTTTTAGATATTAAATTCATTTATTTCTCTTTAAAATCTAAATACATTTTAGATTCTTGCGCTACCGTCTGCTTATTATATTTACTATTGTATTCACCACCATCTTTAAATAATTTTTCTCTATATTTTTCATTTACTTCATGAAAATAAACTTGCCCCACCCGAACGTCAGGAAATACCATTAATGAATGAATTACTATTATTTCCAAAGTCCAATTTGATTTAAAAGATATATCACCAAAACCAGCACTCAAATGACTTTGAAATCCTAATCGTGCAGTTGAACTTCTACCTTCATACATAGGTAGAAAAAAGTCACTCCCACCTACTTCATTAGTCGCCCCTAAATATAATATATTAGGACTAAGAATAAGTCCGTCCTCCGGTATTTCGTATTCATATATTTTATTTAGCTTATCCATTCTAATAAAAAAATTATTATCATTTATCTTATCCTCATCCAACACTATTTTGTTATAAGGTTTACCTGAGTTTAAAATTTTAATAATTTTACATGGTACATATGTCTTTATCAATTTATGAAGGGTTACATCTACCGAATTTGGCCCTATATTCTTTATGTCCCCGTCATATATGATTTCTTTAGACTCTACTTTTTCTTTTATTTGATTTCCCAAAAGTATCATAACTTAATTCCTATTTTTTTTATATTTATGTATAATGATACCATATTTATATACGAATATAACTTAAAAAATATTTAAAGGCTCACAATATGGATAAAAATCAACTCAAAGTTATAAACATAATATCGGGACCAGGTGCTGGAAAATCTACACTTGTAAGTTTTATACATGGTGAATTAAAATTATTACATTATGATATAGAAGTGGTACACGAATATGCCAAAATTTTAGTTTTACAAAAACGATTTGAAGAATTAAACAATCAACATTATGTTTCAAATAAACAATACAAACTACTTAAAAGTTATGAGGGAACCACAGAATTTACAATAACAGATGGTAGCCTACTCCATGGTTTATATTATAATAAATCAAATAAAGACAATGTTTCTAATTTAGATAAAACAGAAGATGCAATTCTTCGATTTTATAATAATTTTGAAAATATAAATATATTTTTAGATAGGCATGACAATGAATATGATACTAGAGGACGTATTGAAAATTACGAAGAAGCTTTGAAAGCAGATAAAGAAATCTTAAAACACCTTACAAAACATAATATAGATTTTTTAAGAATAAAAAGTGATATTAAAAATATACCAGAAATAATTAAATATATAGAAACAAAAATAAAAACAAACTAAAAAATATTTTCACCATTAAATAGCTTTTAATTCTTTTATAATAATAATAAAATTATCTTTAAAAAGGCTATATAATGAATACACAAGAAAAAATAAATGTATTAAATAAATGGATTTCATCTAACCACAAAGTTATTACTATGACAGATAGCGATAATACTAAAATAATAAATCTGACTATTTCGCAAATGTTTAAAATAAATACAGATAATAGAAATTTATTATTATCAAGATTAAGTAAAAAAAATAAAGAATATTTATCAAAATGTAATAAAATAAATTCACTTTATAGAGATGAAATGCTAGATGGTATTGAACAAATGTTAAACAAAGATATTAAAGAACCTATGATTTCATATTGGACAAAAGAAACAAATACTACTTCTAAAAATTTAAAAAATAGTATTATTATATTAAAAGCAAAATATAAAAAAAATGGTTTATTGAATAACTTTATTACATTTGAAAATTTCAAACAGACTATCGAAGATAATTATAATAATTGGGTAGGGTCTGGTTACAGTTATAAGATTTTTATTTATAAGAATATGGAACAGGAATAACAAATGTTTAAATTATTTAGTTTATCGACTATGTTATTATTATCAAGCTTAAATGCACAGGATAAATATAAGTTTAATACAGAATTAACACCTAAAAAAATAAAATATATATATAGTGATTTAAATGGTGTAATAACAAGCGTAAATTCAAAAAAAATAGAAGATTTAGTTAACTATAAGACTAAAATTTTACAATACGAAGATTCACAAGAACAACATGAATTAAAAAGTTTAGAAGAAATCTTAAAAGAAGAAATCAAAAAAATAGATTTTTTAAGGAATGAAATTAAATTAAAGAAACAACTGTTAAACAATATAACTAACAAATTTAATTCAATAGATAGATTAAGAAAACATTATACATTAACAGAATTAGATAATATAAAAAGTGATATGTATTTCTATGAAAGAGAGATTTATCGATATAATATAGATTTTATATTTTTTAGTCAAAAATTTAATAAAATAAAAAAACGTGTAGATAAAGTTAAAAAAAGAATAGCTGATAAAAAAATATTTCTAGAAAATGTTTATATAGATGAAGTATTTGTAAAAGAAGGACAAACAGTATTTAAATATGATAAATTGATTAAATTTTATTCTTTAAATGACATGTCTATATTTGTTAAATTAACAGATAAAGAATATAAAGATTTAATAAACTATTATTTAGATGTTGTTGTTTATCACAATACAGTTGAAATACCAGTTAAAAGTATTAAAATGTCCAGCGATAAAGAAGAAAAATATATTATTATTAAATTAGAAGAAATTTCAAAATATTTTTTAAAGGATAAATTAGATGTTTATATCACTAAAACAAAAAAATATAATTCTGATAACATTTTTAACTAGTTTTAATTCTATTGCAGAAGAAATACTAAATAAAGAAAATGAAAATATTTATCACCTCTTAAATAAAGAAATATTAGTTGAAAAAAAAGTGAGCCAAGTATCTTGGATAAACGACTTTAACTTATCTGTTAAATATAATAAAAATTACAATGATATATATGATAATGGTGAAGATGATTATACCTCTATCAATTTTACAATAAAAAATAAAATTTTTGATAGTGGTATATATAACGCCTTATTTAATAGCGATGTGATAAAAAATATTAAAATTCATAATTTAAATAAAAATAAACATCAGCTCATAAATAGTATATATATAAATATATTAGAATTTCAAAATAATTTACTTATCATTGAAAAAAAAGAAAATTTAAAAGAAGAGTTATTAGAAGAAAAAAATATTCTTACAAAAAATATTAAATTAAATCTTAATACAGATATAAGCCTTAATAATATTGATTTAAAACTACTAGATATAGAATATATCATACAAAATTTAAAAGATGCAAATATGGGAATTTTACAATTCTTAAATAACAACTCACTTATAAATGAGAACAAAATTGATAATAGCGTAGATTATATTATAAATATAATTGATAAAAACTTAAACCATATTAGTCTCAAAGATACTTTTGACAATCAGGGTTATATAAATGACATAAAACTTAAAAAAGCTATGATAAATGTAGAAAAATATAAACAATTCGGGTCATTAGAATTTTTATATTCCTATTCGTATCAAAAAGACCCATATCAATTTAGAATTATCACTAAAGATGAAGATTTTAAACACAATCATAATATTGAATTAAAATACAATATACCATTATATTCTATAAGGTCAAATAAAAATAGTGAATTATTAAGAGTTCAAAAATTAAGAATTCAAAGTGAAAAATCTTTTCATAAATTAAAGTTTAATAACAACAAAAATACATTTGATATTAGACTATTAAGTTTTGATAAAAAAATTAAAATTATTACAAATGGCATTGAATTATTAGAAAAAAATTATATAGTTAAAAAAAATGATTACAAAAATAATATGATAAGTTTAACCAACTTAAACGTAGAAAAACATAAATTCGAAAATAAAATACTGGACCTTAAAGTTGAAAAAAATAATAAATATATTTATATACTAAATTATTTAAAACCTTTTAATATTTCATATTGATATTTAATAAATACGAAGAATCGTTAGTAAATATAACATCACCAAAATAAGTTTTGTAACTATATTCAGTAGATAGATAAAATTTATCACTTAGTTCATAACCAAATCCTATTGCATTATTTAAACCAAATTTACTTTCTATATTATAATCTCTACCGTATAAAACACCTAATATATAATACATGTCGATATTATGAGTTATATTATAATTTAATTTACCATCTAAATTTAAAAATATTCCAAGTGAATTATTTAAAGTGTAGGTATCATTATCGGTTCCAACAAACGTTAAATAGCCTCTCCCACCATATGAGAAATTAGATTCATTAGAAAAATATTTCAAAGCTTCTACACCAACCGAAGTAGTTAATAAACTATGACCTTCTACACTGTTTAGTCCAGTTTGTATAAGCATAGACATTCTTTTATTAAATAATTTTTTAGAGCGCCTTTCTTCTGTTTTTTCTTTTTTTGATAATTTTGAAAAAGCATTTAAATTTCCAAAGGACAATACGGCTATAAGTATAATATATATTATTTTTGACATTTATGTACCTAATTTTTTATAATTATAACATAAATTAAAGGATTGTGTTTTTATTTTTTTTAAAGTGTAAATAGAGTTTATATCAAACTCTATTTACTAAGTATGACCATAGCTGGTCTAAGAAGAATTTCTTTATGCAAATAACCACGCATTAGTATTTCTATTATTTCACCCTTATTTCTATCTAAATCTTCTTTTTCTTGTGTAGCCATGTGATATGCCGTGTCAAAAGTTTCATAAGGAACTTCTGTAATATTGTATTTGAGTAATTTTTTATTAAACAAATCAATAGTATTCACAATACCTTCTGCTACTGTTGTATCGTCTATCATAGGCAATGATAAATATAAAGTGTCTAGTATCTCAATCATATCAGTTGCAAAATCATTATTTGCATTTTCACTTAATACAGAAACCTCTTTATATAATTGCTTTTTTTTGTTTTCTATATCAGCTAATGAACGTAAATGTTTATTATACAAATCTTGATACACAGTTGTATTTTTTATAGTTTCTTCTGACATATTTGTTATATCTACATTTTCATCTTCAATAGGACCGTCCGAGATTATATCATCCGACACAACCTCTTCTGTTTCTTTTTCTTCATTGTTTTTTGACATATTATCTCCTTAATAAGACAGAATAAAATAAATTATTCTATCTCCGCATCTATAATATCTTCGTCTTCTTTTTTCTTTGCTTGGTCAGGCTCTTGACTTTTTTGATTTTGCATTTGTGCCATAGATTGTGATAATTGTTGTAATTGATTAATTGTATCTTCTATCACGCCCTTATCCTCAGAACTTTCTGATACTAATTTTTTACCTGTATCTAAAACTTCTTGAAGACCAGGAACACTATCAAGTTCTATATTATTATCTTTTGACATTTTTTCAATTTGATAAACCAAACCATCAAGCTCATTTCTTTTTTCAATAGCTTTAATTCTATCTGCATTAGCTTCATTTTCTGCTTCTGCATCTTTAACCATTTGCTCTATTTCTTCGTCAGATAATCCAGATGAACCACTAATTGTAATATTTTGTTTTTTACCAGTTGCTTTATCCATAGCTTCTACTTTTAATACGCCATTAGCATCAACGTCAAAAGAAACTTCTACTTGCGGAACACCACGTGGTGCTGGAGCAATATCATTTAATTCAAATAAACCTAAATGTTTATTTTTTCTAAATTCTCTTGCTTCACCTTGTGCTATAGCCACAGGAACACTAGGTTGGTTATCAGAACCGGTTGTAAATACTTCAGTTTTCTTAACAGGTATAGTAGTTCCTTTCTCAATCATAACAGTCATCATTCCACCAGCCGTTTCAATACCTAAACTTAAAGGAGTTACATCTAATAAAAGAATGTCATTGACATCACCTTTTAGTACGCCGCCTTGTATAGCTGCGCCAGCAGCAACAACTTCATCCGGATTTACTGATTTATTTAAAGTTTTTCCATTAAAAAATTCTGATATTTTTTCTTGAACTAATGGAATACGCGTAGAACCACCAACCATAATAATTTCGTCAATTTCACTTGATGACAAGTCCGAATCTTTCAATGTAGTTTGAATATGGTCAATAGTTTCTGCTACTGTATCTTCAATAAAACCATCGAATTTTGCACGTGTTAATTTTAAAGCCAAATGAACAGGTGTGGAATTTGCACTCATTGTAATAAATGGTAAATTAATTTCCGTTTCTTTTGTGCTTGATAATTCTTTTTTTGCATTTTCAGCACTATCAAATAAACGTTGCATAGCCATAGGGTCATTTGTTACGTCTACACCATGTTCAGATTTAACATGTTCAGCGATAAAATCTACAATTTTTTGGTCAATATCTTTCCCGCCAAGGAAAGCATTTCCATCAGTTGCTAATACTTCAAAAGTTCCGTCGCCTATTTCTAAAACGGATACATCCATAGTTCCACCACCGAAATCATACACTACTACTTTCTCTTCACCTTTTTTATCCATACCATATGCTAACGCCGCAGCCGTTGGCTCATTAATAATACGCAATACGTTTAAACCAGCAATTACACCAGCCTCTTGTGTTGCTTTACGTTGCGAATCATTGAAATAAGCTGGAACCGTAATAACTACATCTGTTACTTTATCACCTAAATAAGATTCTGCATCGTCTTTTAATTTATTTAAAATTTTCGCCGAAATTTCTTGTGGTGTATAAATTTTACCGTCGATTTCAACAGAAGCCATACCATTCTTATCCACTATTGTATATTGAACTTTAGCCTGTGCTTCTTGACATTTTGGTTCTGAAAACTGCATACCCATGATACGTTTAATTGATTCAATTGTTTTTGTCGGGTTAGTTACCGCTTGACGTTTTGCGGAATCACCTACTAACACTTCACCTTTATCTGTAAAAGCCACTACTGAAGGAGTTGTGTTTTTACCTTCTTTATTTGGGATAATTTTATATTCCCCACCTTCAAATACGCCAACTGCGCTATTTGTTGTTCCTAAATCTATTCCTATTACTTTACTCATATTTTTTTCCTTATTTTAAGCGATTTTATTTTTTATTTATTTTTACTTTGGTTTTTTCAACTTTCGGTATTAATTCTAATTTTAGAATACCGTTGCTTAATTCAAACTTAATTTCCTTAATTGGGAATGAAACATCTAGTTTCCGTTCGAAAGACCTCGATGCAATAGCTTTATGCAAATAAACTCTATTGTCTTCATTTGGCTTGTCTGTAATCTTTCCACGTATTACTAAAACATTATTATTTGTAACATCAATAGTTATATCTTCTTCAGAAAATTTAGCAATAGCTAATTCTATATAAAAAAGACCATTCTCGTGATATACATCTGTTTTAGGATAATTAGAAAAACTGTCTTTTTTAAATGCACTTGATAGGAGTTCTTCAAAAAGTTCCTCAGCGATTTTAAAAGGAAAGACACCACCATATTGTTGCTCATACATATTATGTGCTCCTAATAACTTTATTCAGGATTATTAAAAAAATAGTTAAAGTTAGAGAGAAGTGTAGGTGTTTTATTTTAACCTACGTAATTAAAAAGCGTTTATTTATAAATTCTTGAATATTCAACAAATTTAATAAATCAATGTAATTTTAATAAAATCTCTAATTTAGACTATCTTATTTAATTTCCTTAAACGTATTATAATAAAAAAAATCTTAAAAAAAACTTAAATTTAGGATTTTTTTTCTTCTTTTGTCTTTTTAACCGATTTTTTCGTTGTTTTTTTAACCTTTTTTTCTGACAAAAATTTATTTGGAGTTGAAATTAAGTCTGTAATAGAATTTAATAATTTAATAAAGCCCATACTAGAAGAGTTTATGTACATTCCTTCCTTCCAAGACTGGTGACCTAAAGAACTATTCATATCTTGTAATAGACTAGATAATTTTTCTGCTTCTTTTAATGTTAATGTCATATACGCTTTCTTTTTATCTTCTGGTTTTAATATAACAATTGATTTTCTAGTGCTATTTGCAATACCCTCAGAATAGTCAAATATATTTTTATTACCTATATTTAAAGCTGGTATATTTAAATTTGTATTAAAATTTTGTTGATAAAACTTAATAAACTCTTTAGAAGTCATTTTTTTTACAGAAGTTATATTCTCATACATATAATTTAAGGTATCATCTTTTTCACCACTTTCTTTAAACTTTTTCAAAATGTCATTTAAAGAATATTTATCAGTGGTCATTCCTAATTTGTTAAACCATATATCTTCTATTTGTTTTTCTATCTTTATCTCTATCTTATCTATTAATACTTTATACAGTTTCCACATAACTTTATTAGAAACTTTTTTTATATCTTCTTCTAAATTATTTTTTAGTTTTATTATAGTGTCGTTATCCACATTAGAAGCACTTAAATTATCCTCTAAATCTTTTAAAATATTTGGTTTCATAATATCCTGTAATTCGTATATATTAGAGATTATCCCATTCATATAAGCTAAAATTACTTCTGGATTATCATTTAATAATATTTTATTCGGAATAATGGTATTTAATTCTATGTAATCTACAAACCTGTTATTTTTAATTAATTCACTTACATACATTATAGTTAATTTTGTAGATATTAAAATACCATATTTTTCTTCTACTTCATTTATGAAACGTGATTTTTCAAATAACATACTTAAATTATTTTCTGCACTATTTATCATATTAAAAACAATAGCCAATAGCTCTTCTTCACTTGTCGTATTTGCTACAATTGATTTCTCGTAATCACTACCAAGATAACTTATTAGAGATAGCTCTAATTCTGGTTTATTATAAGATACTTCCAATTGATTTTCTTTATTAAAATTCAACATACTTACGTCAGTATGATAAATAATATCTTCTATTTTATCACCAAATTGATTTTCTAATTTTAATTGACCTTGTTCAATAGTATGATTTAATTTATCTAGATTATTAAATCCATAAGCTCTTTTCGATTTAACATCTATATAAATATAAGCCGGCATTTCTTTAATACTATAAGAACTAAAATACGTTCTCATTTTATCTTGGTCTGTTATTATTACAGACTCAGTTATTTTTTCTCTTTTTATAAAATTTTCAGATTTACTACGCATAAAACTATATTCTCTTTCGTTGTCTGCTATATCCGTTTTGTAATATACATTTCCAACTTTTATTATTTCATCTTTGTCGCTTGTTATTTTTTCAATATCAATTATAGATATATTAGTTTCAAGAGTGTTATTTATAGGATTAAAAACAGCGTCGTCTGAATGTTTAATCTTCGCCGCTTTAAAACTATTTAGTTTTTCTACCATACTTCTATATATTGCAAATTTTTCACTTCTTTCAGTTGTTGAATATTTGGACATTACATTATTATTCAAAGGCACAAGAATAATTTGCCCCTCTTTCATCTGTTTATACATTTCTTCTATATTTACTTTTTCCATATATTCTTCTATATTATCTGGAGAGACAATATTATATTTAGAGTAATCTACAACGTCAATATTATCTATATTATCTATAATAAATTGTTTTTTTCTATAAGTATTGTCGATATTATCTAAATTAAGTATCACGCGATTAATGATTTCCGTCGTATTATCTGATAATTTTTTTAATTCTTTTGTCAAATAGCTTTGCACAGGCCTTCTTCCTAATTCAAGAGAATAAGCAGCAGCAGAATATTCTATTTTTTCTTCTTCTGTCAATTCTTCTTTATATATAGCTATATAGTTTTCTAATTCATTTTGGTATTTAAATGATTTATTAGATAACATTTTTTCTAACAAATCATCTTTATTTTTAATTTTCATAGCCTTTACTATTTGTAGCAAAACTCTTAATTCAGAATCTTTCACAGTTATATAATCCAGAATATTTTTATTAAAAGAAACATTTTTTGTTACATCCGCCAAAATTTTATTTCTACCAAATATAATAAATTGAAAAATATCGTCCTCAGATATTTTTATTCCAGAATCTTCTAATATTTCTGCAGAAATATTTTTGGCTTCTTCTAATATTTCCTCTTTTAACATTACAAAAATATCTTCAAAATCTTCCTCTTGAAATAATTTTTGATATGTGTAATATTTATAGTTATTATCGGTCGATAATAAAGCTTGTATATAAAAATCTTTTTTCGTCATTATATCTACATTATCTTGTTTAAACTCTTCTATTACATAGTCAAAATCTTCCGAACTATAAGTAGCAAAACCTTTTTTAGCCTTGCGTTTATATCCTTTCTTTTTTGTTTTTTGTGATTCTATAATTTCTAAAGCATTTTGTTTTTCAGATTTTGTAACTTCTATTGTTTCTTTGAAACGATATAAATTTTGAAAAGAAGAATAAAAATAAGCCAATTCTTCAGGTGTTCTTTCGTTGAAATCAAAATATACTGATTTGTTTTGAACATAATATTCTAAATCATTAGCTAATCTAGTACTTTTTGAACTACTTAATACTAAATTATGAAAATTTTCATTATTTACTAATTCCCCTTTATATTTTGTTCCATTTTTATATGCTTTATATATATCAGAAAAATCTCCTTGCATTAACGCGTAAGAAAATTCGCCTGCCCTAGCTATTATTTCATGTGGGTTTGAAAAATACTCTAAATTCTTTATGTTCTTATAATCATTAAAACTTTGTATGGTAGTTAATATTTCATTTTTATTCTTTATACCACCACTAAAATCCATATGGTGTGCCATTTCATGCGCAAAAGAATATTCTTCCGTTACACTAACTGCCAACACCTTTAAGGTTGGATAATATAAACCACTAGCTCTATGTTTACCCAAAAATCTTATTTTTAAATATATACTTGTATCTACTGAAAATTCGTTATCAGCAATTTCTAACAAAAACTGCTTTAATTTTTTTAAATCTGTTTGCGCGTCCACTTCCATTTTATTTATATATTTGTTATTAGTAATTAAATCCAATAATTCTTGGTCTATTTTTAATTTCGGATTTTCTTGAATTAAAACCGCTTTACCATCTATCTTATCAATCAATACAGAATCTTTTTTCTCTGAATATACAGTTGCAATATTACCAGTAAATTCTGTTCGGTAATCATCGAATTCCATAGGTGTTAATCGGTCATTATATTCTAAGTTTTTTTGTATTATTTCTTCGGATAATTTATTTGCTTGATTTCTTTCTCTCGAATATTTAATGTATTCTATTTTATCTTCATCTTCTGTTAATACACTATTATATATTTTTTTTAATTTTCTACCTTCCACATTATTATATATAGAAATTAATTCTTCATTATTAGAAAAATATTCATTTAATAAAACATCTTGCAAATTAGATTCATTTACACCCCTTAATAAACCTTTTTTTATTATAGGGATTTCATTCAAGTCTATATCTAAGTCATTAAGTTCTTCCGGATTTTTTCTTAAAATAAGTATAGATTTGATAACTTCCATATTCCTTTTTAAATCACTTTTAAAGGCTTGAATAATTTCATAACCACTTTCTGTACCTATTAAATCCATAACATTTTCACGACTTATTATTAAGCTATCCCGGTTTAAGTTTTTCTTTAATATATTTATCTCTTTTTCAAAGCTTTTTAAACTCATTTTAATTACCTTCTTTTTTAAATTATTATAAATATTATACTTAAAAAACTATTAAACTTAATTTTAGCATTATAATATTTACCATAACAACAATAGATAAGGAGACAACAATGACAGAAATTACAATTTCACCCTTAGTAACAAGTAAATTTATACTTGATAAAGAATTTAATATTATAGTTCGAAAAACAAATGCTGGAAATATAACCAGCGACAGATACGTAGTAGAATTACACTTTAATAATGTAGAAACCGGTTGCTTATTTATAATGAAACAATATAAAGAAGATGCGATTAATAAAGACGTATTGAAATTTTGCAATAACCATGATATAGAATATAAAATAGACGAAGAAATATTGATTCCTAGTTTCTTTTTTGCACAGACCAATTTAGGCGCTAACATGATTGAAAAATGGAAAAAGTTTTTTTGTAATTATGAATTATCAAAAGAAAATATATTAAATGAGAAAAAAGCACTTAAGCCTGTCCCTAAATATGGAATTTTAGCTTTTTCACATATGTTAAAAATGAATTTAAGAAAGAAACTAATAGCAAAAACTAGATATAAAATATTACTCAAAAAAAATCATTAAAAAAAGAGCTAATTTTTATTTATAATCTGTAAAATTTTTAAATAAAGGCTTATAAATGAATTTAGTAGAAAACAATACAGTGTTAGAGAGAATAAATAGTAATGAATATATAGCAATCGTAACTTCTTACGATGGTAGTCCAATATTCAAAAAACTAAGTGCACCAGAAAGCGATAGTATTTATATATTAAATAAAAAAGAAAATTTAGAATTAGGTTTTTCACTTGTATTTTTAGTCAATCCAAGTTTTTTAAATTTCTTTCAAAAATTAGGATTCGAGGTAGAACAAGAAAAACAACCTGCTATATATGTTTTTCGTAATAACCAACTAATTAAAACTGTAAAAATATAAAATATAGATACTACAAACTACCACCTACAAATCGTTTAGCATATTTTTACCTTTTTTTCTTTTATAATGAAAATATAAATATTTTATATAAAAAGGAAAATTATGAAAAAAACTATAATAAAATTAAGTGTAGTTGCTATGTTAGCAACTTCTGGCATTGCTAATGCTGGCGTATTAGGCTTCAACGCAGGTATTGGTGGAGGTATATTTAATAATGATGCACCTACCGGAACTTATTCAGACGGTGTTAATGAACCTTTAGATTTAGTTGATACTTTAAACTTAGAAGCGGTTTCTAGTTATTATGTTTGGGGATATGTAGAGCATCCAATCCCTTTGTTACCTAATATTAGATTAGAAATGAACCAAGATAAATACGAAGGAACTACTCCATTATCTTTAGATGTTTTAGGGAAAACCTTTAATAATGATGTTTCGACTGTTTTAGATTTGTCTTCTAACGATTTAATCTTTTACTGGGGTGTGCCATTGACAGGTATTATGTCGACTGTTACTCCTTTGGTTGATTATGATTTAGATTTTGGTATTGGTATAAAACAATATACAGGTGAATTTTCTATAACAGACCAATTAGGTGCTGCTTCAGTTACTCAAGATTTAAGTGACGCAATATTAGGATATGGTTATTTAAAAGGACGTGTAGAAGCTTTTGGAGCTGGGGTTGAAGCACAAATTAAATACGCTTCATATCTTGATAATACTTTTTCTGAATATTCTGTAAAAGCCGATTATGTTATACCTGTAACACCAATTATAGACGTTGGTGTAGAAATAGGATATAAACAAACTGATTTAACAATTGATGTTGATTCTGGTGATTATAAAATTCAAACTGATTTATCTACGAATGGATTATTTTTTGGTGGATTTGTAAAGTTTTAAACAATAAGATAAGGAACTATTCCTTATCTTCATCTTCTTTTAAATAAATAGTTTGCGATGGAAAAGCGTATTCTAAATTATTTTTATCTAAAATTTCCCATATTTTAAAATAAACGTCTTCTTTAACCTTTAACCAATCTTCCCAATTAACAGTCTTTGTAAAACAATATATAAGTATATTTATACTACTATCAGACATTTCATCTAAATATACCAATAAAGTAGTTTTAACACCCTTACTATCACGCATATTTACTAATTTATTAGTTCGCTCCAAATCTTTTACAGTTTGATTTGGTTGTGCTATATCTTTGTGTTCAGATAGCATTTGCTTTATATCCAACAAAGCTTGTTTTACATCCTCGCGCTTACTATCATATGTAACACCTATATGTGTTTTAATTCTTCTACCTATTTTTCTTTTGTTCCAATTTAAAACCGGTTCATTAGCCAAAACACTATTTGGAACAGTAATCATAGCATTATCAAAAGTTCTCACTTTTGTACTTATTAAACCTATTTCTACAACAGTTCCTTCAACTTTTGAATTCTTTATCCAATCACCTTGAGAAAAAGTTCCGTCAATAATAATTTTAATTCCACCAAAAAAGTTCGAAATAGTATCTTTTGCTGCAAACGCAACAGCCATACCACCTATTCCAAGAGGTGCTAATAACCCCATTATTTCAACATTCATTTTTAACAAAAATAACACTAAAGCACTGGATATAATAAAGAATTTAAAAACCTGATTTGATAAATTTATAATTTCATTACGTAAAGTTATTCGTTTATTACCTTCACTATTAAACATCCACATAAATAATATATTAGAAATCGATAATAATAATATAGTCCCACTAGTTATATATAAAAAACTCATCGCATGTATAAAATTTATAGAAGGTGGTTGTGGATAAAATATAATCTTCACACCTAATTCTACACCTATAAGTATTAACATATATGATATAGGACGTTTTATACTATTTAAATTATCTTCTATTATTTTTGCTGCTTCATTTTTTTGCGTTTTTAACTTTTTTCTTATAGTAGGAAATATTAAAAATATAATTAAAAACTTAAGTAACCAGAAAAAAACAACAGATGCTAAAAATATAACTATTCTACCAACATCTATTAGTTCATACTTATTTACCAATATTTCATTTATTTGTTTTGAAACATTATATTCATTTATTTGGGTAATGTATGATTTGATTTTAAAATTTTCTATTATAATATCTTCTGTAAAAACATATTCAGTATTTTTATTTAAATAAATAATTAAATTTTCATAAACTATTAATAATCTTTTATATTTATCTAAATATTCTTTACCCTTATATATAACCTTTATAGTTTTATTATCGGACACCTTATTTATAGCGTGTATTCCATTATCCATTATTACTATTTCATCATGCTTCTTTTTTATATATATAATTTCTCTTTCTAATTTTATTTTTATAGTTTTAATGTCGAAATCATTTTTATATAATAAAGGAATGAAATAATTTATATGATTTATTAAATCATAATACTCTAACTCTACTTTATAAGATACGAGTAATAATTTATTCTTTTCTTTATCCACTTTATTCTGTAATTTAGCTATTTTCTTATCATTTAATTCTATATTGAATGACAAAAATGTATTTTGTTTTAATTTAATTTTACTAACAATATCTGTATTTATAAGCTTTAATTTTTTTTCATTTAATTCTATGTCTTTATCTTTTATTATATGCTTTATACTAATCGCATCTGCGGCATATATATTGAAATTTAATAGTATAAAAAATGTAAATAGTATTTTTATCATTTTATTTAATTCCATGTAATACACAATATTCATTTATGTAATAATTTCCATTTGGAAATTTTGCTTCATTTATCTCAGGTTTGCAAGTGCAATGATGTAAATTCCAAAATTTTATAAAATTTTCATTATCCTGAAATTTTAACATTTTCTGAATTCTTTTTTCATTGTTAAACCATATAATCGCATATTCTTTCATTCTAGATACGTTTGTTATTTTAATACATTCTTCCAATAACAATTTCTCTTTATAAAGTGTTTTGATTTTGTGTATTTCGTTGTTATTTAAATTTTGTCTAGTTAATATATTTTCGTTTAATTGAAAATTTATTTCTTCTATATGAACCAAATAATTATTCATTATATAACCTACTCTTCTATTTTTTCAACGTGCTCAAAATTCATCTCAACAGGCGTTTTTCTTCCGAATATAGATACTTCTAGTTTTAAAACACCACTATCTAAATCATATTGAACTACCACACCCTTGAAGTTTGCAAAAGGACCGTCTAATATAAGAACTTCCTCACCTTCGATATAATCAAATCTAGGTCTTGCTTCACCACGGTTTTCTGCTCTCTTAAGAATATTTTCTATATCCACTTTCGATAAAGGTACCGGTGCTATCCCATCATTTACAAAATTAGATATCTTTGGTGTAGAAGTTATTAGGTTTTGTAATTCTTTTGTCAACTCGGCTTTTATAAAAATATAACCAGAATATACACTTTTTTCTTTTATAACTTTTTCACCTTTTTTCATTTCAATTACATCAGTAGTAGGAACAACCATTTCACCTACCAAGTCATCTAATTTATTCATTTCTAAGACATTTTTTAAATTGTCCATTATCTTTAATTCATTCCCATAACATTGTAATGTATACCATTCCATTTTTTTATTCCTTTTATTTTTGATTATTATATCATCTTTTTAAAGCGAAATTTTGATTCGCTTAATTCCTGCTTCGCTACTCATATCTATTCTTATTTTTTTTGTATTTTTATAGTCTATTAACCATTGATTTAGCTTTAAATAATCTTTTTCTTCTAATCTTATTTTATTAAATAATTCAGAAGTTTTATAATCACTATAATATCCTTCAATCATAGAATTGAATTTTTCTTTTTCGTTAAAAAGTTTTATTATTTTTTCATCAACAGAATAAAGACTCAAAATGGATTTGAAATTATCATTATATTCTAACTGCAAAGTTTTACTTGAAAACATTATATCTGATATTATTTTTGATATCTCAATATCTTCCAACGATACAGATTTAAAATTAAGAGCTGTTATTCTGAATAAACTAGATATATATTCCATCTTCTTAAGGTCATCTTTATTTTCAATATTAAAAGTTAAATTACCTATATCTTTATCCAAAACTTTTAATCTATGAATGGTTACGTCTATATTAAAATTACTTTTATTATCTATATTTAATACAATATTTGAATTGTTAAAGCTTAACTCTTCTTTTGTATCCGAATATGATTTAAAATCTGATAATTTAAAATTTATTTTTAAACCATCAATACTACTTAAATTATTTATAGTTCCAACATCATATATATTTACGTTGAACTTGTATTTAATATCAGTAGCTTTGTTTGCTATATGAATACCCACTATATAACAATTAATTTTTCTTTGATTGTCTACTGAACATTCTGAATAGATTTTTTGATTATCTAGTAGTATATAATTATCAGGTAATAATTCACTTAATAACTTAGAATTTGAGAAATTTTCTTGTATCTTTTGCTCAATACTTTCTGCTTTATAGAATTGATAATTAACAAACCCTAAAGTGCCTATTGTTATTACTATTAATAGCAACAACACAACCAATTTTATTTTATTCATTCACGTTTTCCTTATTAAATATAGATATAGAATAAGATTTTTATGCTTAAAAATAACTTAATATTTATATTTGATAACTTACATTAACCAAATCTGCGTCATATAAAGCTTTTGGTTTATTAGGGATTGTATAATAAATTAAAAAATTCTTTTTCTCTTTTATACAGGTATCTGAAAAATTAATAATAAAACCGTTGTCATTCGTAAACAATATATAATTATCCTCTATATTGTTTTTTTTAGATAACATATTTACCATTTCAAAATCAGCTGAGTCAGGTTTCATATCTACCTCTATTGTATTTATATTATTACATATACGTTTCTTTAATATTTTTATCTCTTTATAATGCTGTTTTAAATCATGGGTAGCTATATTTATTTCTTTAATCTCTATGTTATTTTTTTTTATATAATGTATTAACTTATCAATTATTTTTACACCACTTACATTTTCTATGTCATAAAATAATATTATTCTTTTATCATAATATTTTTGCTTTTCTATTAATGGATATAATTTTACTTTTATACTTCGTTTTCTAAGAAAAGCGGATATATTCTGTCTTATAGTAATATCATTAGAATATAAAGTAATTTCTTCACCAAATGTTTTGTAACAGGAAGAAACAAAACCAGATATTTTACTTTTTAATTCTTGAAAAGTGCTACATTTATATTCTTTTATTATATTAAGGTCTTTTAAGTCTAATATCTTTTTTGCAGATTTAGATACAAACAAATAAACTTCTTCTTCATTACCTATTGAAGCTATAAGTTTTTTATCAATAGTTATACCGTCTAGTATTATCATCTAATATCCTAAGTTTGATTTACTGTCCTAATTATACTAGACAATAAATACTTTAATAAAACTTAAAATTATCTATTTTTTTTAATTATCTTGATATTTTCCATGGTTTGTTTGTAACCTTCTAAATAGTTTTCGTAGTCAACAGATAATAGGTGCCATTCTCTTGATAAATATGGAACAGTATTTAGTTTGTTTAAAATATTCTCACCACGCTTTAGTAAAATAAATTTTAATTGCTTTTCTTTTAATCTAAGAAAATGGTCGTCAAACACTTTTTCTTTTTCCGTTCTTTCTTGCTCCGACAACGTATGTTTAATTATATCTTCATTATATTCTTTATATAAAACATCTGCATATACATTAGACTGAAATAAAAATAATATGTTTATTAACTTTCTCAATACACTTCCTTTGATTTTTATTACTATTATAAAGTGTTTATATAATTTTAATCAAAATATAAGCTTACACAATGTATAATATAGAATATCAAGAAAAGGTTCATATTATGAATTATAAAAAATTTTTAGTTATTGATTTCGAACTTACATGTTGGGATAACAATGATAATACAAATATTAGCGAAATAATTGAAATAGGAATAGTGGAACTAGATTCTAATAATATGGAAATACTTAGAACAGGTCAATATTTCGTTAAACCTAATTTTTCTGAAATTTCAAAATACTGTTCACAACTAACAGGCATTACAGATAAAAAATTAAAACATGCATTTTTATACGATAAAATAGCTGAAATTTTAAAAAATAAGTGGGGCACAAAAAATAAAACCTGGATGGCATGGGGTATAGATTTGAAATCTGCGATAGATAATGATAATTTATATAATATAGAAAATACATTCTCTTATAGTTATGTAAATTTATCACATATATTTTCTATTAAACATAAAAATAAAAAAGCTACAAACCTAAAAGAAGCATTAAAATATTACAATCTAGAATTCGAAGGAAGAGAACATTCTGCCTTAAGTGATGCTATAAATACAGCAAAATTAGCAAAATTGTTATTATAAATACAATCCTTAAATATTAAGAATTGTATTTATAACGATTAACCTCTGTTATTAGAAGCCTTATTAGTATTAGTATTAGTTTTACCTTTACCTTTAGAAGCTGAAGCTTTTACAGATAATTGTATCGCATACTCTTTTGATGCAGATTGATTATCTTTATTTTCCTCTAATTGTTGTAATAATTTAATAGACATTATTTCTAAACCTGTATTTTCAGCATTAATTTGCTCACCTAATTCTATTTGTAATTCTTTACCTATTAGATTAAGAATCTCAAAACCATTTTTCTTTGATTTTTCTAATTCACTTAATAATTCATCATCTAATTTTAAAGTTATTATAATTTCTTCACCATTTAATCTAACTAAATTAAACTCTGTTAGTGATTCTTCAAATGTACTTGTCAAACCTTCGCTGTTATCATATGTGTTTTTAAACTCTTCTTGTTGTTGTTTAAAAGCCTCAGTTAACGCAGCTAGTATTTCATTACCAGTGTTTGCAGCATCTTGATATTCTCTTTCTTCTATCATTTTAATTTCCTTATTTTGTTATTTAGTATTATTATAATAAAAAAACAAAAAAATCTTTTTAATAAGTTTTTTTATTATTTTTATTTAAAAAGATGTTATAATATTTAAAAACAAAGGATATATTTAATGGAATTTCCAAAATTAAATTTAGAAGAGTTAGTAGATAAAGTCGGCAAAAAAGAAAATTTTATAATAGTAATAGAAGAGACAACAGGTAAAGCAGACGGAATAGTTCAAAATCCTGAAAAAACTATAAAAACATTAATTGCAAAAATAAATACATTTGACCCTTGTTCACAAGATATTTATTATTTTCTAAATGATGATAAATTAAATGCAAAAATTGCACTTGGACTAGTTACAGAAGACAATACCAATCTAATGTATTGGGAAGAAGGCAAACCTAAATTTTCTTTCTATCTTAATGACGCAATAGAAATATTCGCTTAATCAGTTATATAAGATTTAATATAGGTTATACCAGGTTTTATAAAATCTGGATAATAACCACTATATACCCTATCAAAATGTAAAAATCCCGCAACATTATAAATCTCGAAATATATCATAAATAATAGTAACAGAATAAAAAATAATATTAAACCAGGCACCATATAAACAAAAGCAACATGTATATCTTGCTTAGAAGGGACAGAATTTATGACTAAAATAAAAAACAAATATAATTGTAAAATTGAAAAATATATATTAGATACTAAATCCATATAATTATCTGCATATATAATCAATACCCATAATGTAAAAAGAGGCGCAAAACCTATTACGAAAGAATTGTACCACGTTATATTACTATTCGATACACTACCTAAAACAATTCTATCTTTCTCAAATTTAGGGAAAATTGTGAATCTTACAGGTTTTCCGTTAAGAGCTAAAGAAGCAATATAGTGCATTAATTCATGCACTATCGTTCCTGGAATAAAGATAAATATTTTTATATATATCATAATATGTTGAGGCATTTTTATTTCTATTATTTTTACTAGTAATAAGAAAAACAAAGAATACAAAATACTTAAATAGAGAGGTTCACTAATATCTATATATTCCAATACATAAATGTGATAATCTAATAAAAAATTATTTATTATCCAAAATATTTCCATTTAGTTCCTTTTTATTTTTAATTTATTATAATATAATATACATAAAAAAGGACTTAAATAATGAACTTATATTACAAATATTTCATAAGAGATACACAATCAACAGAATATGTTGACAAGCTAAAAAATACTAATGAAGTTGAATATTTTGAAATAGCTGATTATTCACAAAATAAAGATACGATTTTTGATAAGATTAAGAATATATATAGTGACAATAAAATTTACCACTCACAAAATAAAAAATTCGCTTTTTTCTATTACTATTCAAATGAAGAATCAAATATTTGGAATAGATTAGAAAAAGAATGGTTTAATTATTGGGAAAGTGAGTTTAAATACTCTAATGATATAAATTGTAAAAAAATTATTATTCACTTCCTTCAGTATTCCTATCCGGATAACAAGATAACTAGAGGAAAATTTATCAAAAATAACAATAAATATTTAGAGTTTTTATTTATGCTAAGTAAAAAGTATAATGTAAAAATATACTTTGAAAACTCATTTGAAAGAAATCCTGAAGAATTTAATGATGTTATAAAATATTTGGACGATAATTTTGATACTGATTATGGAATATGCTACGATATAGGTCATTCTAATGTATGGGGAAATATAAATGCAACAACTATTGAATGGATAGAATATATTGCATTAACAGGCAAAGATATCCATTATCATTTACATACTAATACTGGAATGATAGATTCACACCAGTCAATTAGCAAAATGATTGATAAACCGGAAGTAGATAATATTAAATTAGGATTACACAAACTTTTAGAAAATAAAATGATAAAAAATGCAACACTAGAAGTTGATTATTTTAAATTTTTAGAAGATAGTGAATACCTAAAAAAGATACTTAGTTCTTATTAAGCCGATAATGCAATATCTGTAAAATCTTCTCGTTTAATATATAAAGATAAAGAAATATCATCTATATCATTTAAATATAAACCATCACTTTCTAATAATTTTACTTCATATTTAGTATTTTTATTAGATTTTCTAAAATAAATACCTTGTCCTTCTTTTAAATCAGAAAAATTTATGTTAGATATCAAAACTATTCTCTCTAAAAATTCCTTAGTAATAGTAAAACCGGTGTATGTATGTTTTCCATTAGCACCATGATATGTAATTGTTTTATCAGTTACTTTATCTATTATATATTCTACATTAGAGCCTACGAAATTAAAATATTGGCCTTCTTTTAAGTCTTTTTTTGTATATATCATATATATCCTTATTGTTTTTATAAAGATATTATATATTATTTAAGATTTTTTATCAAGCCATCATAGACTTTATTATTTTACTTGCTAATTTACCGTCATATTTACCGTTATATTGTTTTTTTAAAAACCCCATTACTTTTCCAATATTTATTTCACTATCATGCGCTATAACTTCTTTAATTATAACTTCTAAGTCTTGTTCCGAAAGTTTCTCAGGTAAATAACTATTATATAAATTTAATTCTTTAATTAAATTTTCTTTTTCACCTACTAATTCAATAGTCGAAGACACATTTTTTGAAAATTTTTCTATAACTTTAATTGTTTCGTCTTCAGTCGTGATTCTTAATTTATTTTTACCTACTATTTCTATTTCTGAAATAAGGGTTGTTAATAAAGAAGAAACCTCTTTATTCTTTGATTTTCGTGCTGATAAATTATCAGATTTAATTTGGAGTAAAATTTCGTTTTTAGTTTCCGACATAAGATATTTCCTTTTTTATTTATTATATACAGATATATCTTAATAATACCTTAATTAGTAAAACAATATATTATTATTTTGTAGAAATATGTTCCACTAAATATTTTTAAGTATACTTTGTGGAATAACGTTGTGCTGGACTAACACCTTTAACCATATGACTTTTTACTACATACATAGTTTTCTGGAGAGCCTTATAAACCTTATCAATAGGGCCAACAGATTCTATAATAGATAATAGCTTTAACATGTCTTTTTTTGTTAAATTGATATTTTCATGACTAATCTGATTCCTAACCGTAGTAACTTCGCCTAAAAAATTATCATATCTTATAGTTTTCATCTCTTCTATTTTGATTTTTATATCTTCTACTAATTCTTTATAATCAGAATCAAGTATAGAAATTATTTTTTCTACTTTTTCTTCTGAATATTCAAAAGTTCCATCTTTTTGTATAAAGTCCGATAGAATTTTATTTATTTTTATTATTTTTTTATTATCATAACCATTAAATTTTAATAATTTTAAGATTTTTTCATGATTATTTTGATATGTATAATAATAAAATTGATGTGCAAGGGCACCCAAATTACCATACCTTTCATTAGTTTGTTTAAAAAAATCTAAATCTTCCATCCAATTTTTAAAACCTATTTTTCTTAATGTAGATATTGTATTGTTCTTTATACCGGCTATTGTTCCGGCTATTTGATAAAGATTTGTTATTTTTTCTAATTCTTCTTTTTCTGGTTCGTAATTAAAATCATATAATTTTTTGATATATGATACTATATCCCTATTTATTAAAGGATAATCTTCACGTGATATAGTTATTTCTATCTCAGATATAACTTCACCATATTTTTCCTTATAAACAGATAATTCTTTTGAAGAATAGTTTAAAATTAGTGATATTATTGGTTGGACATCTTTTTCTTCAACAGAAGCAGCCAGTAATTTCTTAGACATTATATCACCGAGTGTATTTTTTATAAATTTTAATGCTGTTTTATTTTCTTCAGTATATACAGAATCCTCTAAAACCTTACTTGCTGAATCAGTAGATTTAAAAAGAATATTCGAGGCTATTTTCGATAATTCTTCCTCTTTTATATCTGGATTATGTTCTTTAATTGTAGCAGCTATTAAATCCCTAAAATCTTTTTGCTTAAATTCTGTATATCTAGCTTTTAATGCAAATTCCATACTTTTATATAGCTCTATAAATTCGAATGTTTGATAATTCTCTTCCACAGAACCTAATTCTAAATCTTGTTTGCTTTTAGCATATACATTTAAAATATTTTCAATATCAACAGGGTTTGTTTTTATCTTTAACAATGTGGTTACGAATAAATTATCCATTATCTTTCTAGTATCTTTAGTTTTAATTACATTTTTATATACATTACCCCTATTATCAGAAGTATAATAATATTTGTCTGTGTCTTCATGCATTACATTGTAAATTAAAAATTTACCTTTAGAAATTTCTTTACCTTTTCCTGCAAAATTAGAATCCTGGTAAGTAACATGTTCTAAAACTTCTTTTACATTATCTGTATACTCTATCATTTCTAGTATTAGTTTTTCGTAATTTATAGGTTCACCATCATCATCTAGTAACGCGTGTAAAATATCATTTTTAATATTATCTAGTATTCTTTCTCTATTTAAATTTATATAAGTTCGATTTCTTTTCTCATTTACTGTAAAAGGAACAGTCCCTTCATTTGCGGATTTTATATTTTCGGGTGTTGCTCTTAATTCTGTTTTATAAACATTTCCATAAAAATTTAAAAAATCTTTTAAAAAAACTTTAACATAATCGGATTTTTCAAATTTTTTGTTTCCATTAAGTAAAACAGCTAAATCTTTTTTTATATCGGGAAGTGCAGTATCTAAAATACTTGTGCTATTCTGATTTTTCATTATATTTCCTATATTATTTTATATAATTATAATAAAATAAAGTTAAATCAAAATTAACACGTAATAAAATAAAGATTATTTTATTTTTTTAATATCATCACTAATTTTATTATATTCAGCATTTTTATATTTGGATTTATTTATAACCCTTTTACAATAAAATTTTTTAATAGGTTTATTATTCTCATATATTTGACTTTTATCTTTTACTAATTCATAAGCTTCTGGACAAGAAAAAGTTAAAGAAGCATTTTCTAAATCCAAAGATATCGAACTAGGTTCTATATAATATGTTATTTTTGCACTTAGCACAAATAATATACTTATACTTAATAATATTTTTTTCATTTTTTTCCTTATTTTAAATCAAATTCTTCTATATCTATACCTTGATAATCAAATAAGTGATAATTTAAATCAACACCCTCACTATCAAATAATTTTACAGTGGCTTCATATTCGTTTTTATTAAAATCTAAATCCAATATTCGTTTTTTAATAATCAATGTAGTTTCACCACCTTGATTAACAAAACCTTGTTTTATAGTTTTTACTACTTTACTAGTTCTTTTATTTGTTATATCTATAGATAAAGTCCCTCTTACACCCATTGTAGATTTATTTTGCAAACTAATTTTATAAAATAAATATCCATTTTTAATTCTATACCCATAAGGCTTAACTTTTAAATCTAATTTTATATCATTATTCAATCTAACGTGAATAGGAGCACCTACACTCAATACAACTTGTAATATAGTTTTAACACCTTTCATATCATTTTTTAAAGCTTGTGGTTTTGGTTGAGCTTTCGCGTAAAGTCTACAATAATATTCTGCGCCAGAATATTTCGACCTATCTATATTTTTAATAGTTAATCGGACTGTCTGCTTTTCATCCGGTTTTAATGAAATTTTTCTTGGGAATATTTTTAAATTTTTACAAAAACTTCTTTCTGCCTTAGTCATATCTTTCTCTTCTACACGTATAAATTTATTATTCTTTACTTTTGTATAGGCAAAACTTAGTTTATAGATATTATCTATATTGGAAGCGTTTTCCAATGTAATTGATTTATATTTATCTTCAGCATTCATATAAATTAGTCTAGGATAAAACCTAATACTAGCCTCAAGCATACTACTCATAATTGATAATAATATAATATTTATTATAACCTTTTTCATTTATTTCCTTTTAATTTTTTTTAATTATAACATAACTTTTATTTAATTTTTTTTATATAATCAAATAATTGATAATTTCTTGAACTTAAATATAAATGATTCGAAAATTTATTAAATATAATTTCAACTTTTTCACCATCAATTTTTACATCTAATGAAATAGTGTCTCTTTTTTCTTCTTTAATTATTATATATATATTAGGATTATACTTCTTTATATCGTATGTTTCTTTACATATATAGAAAGGATATCCAAGAGAATTTCTTAACTTTTCATAATTATAATTTATAAATGTATCAGAAGCATAAACTGTGTTGTAACTAGAGACTTTGGAAGTTAAAGCTTTAAAATACGGAGCTTCTTTATCTATATTTTTTATACATTTATTTAACCTTTCTTTTGTTAAATTATATATAAAAGCGGAGCTATTTCCATATGGTGTTTCTAGTGCTTTATATAAATTTTTTAAATCGAACGAATTTATATATTTTAAAATTTTTGTTATTTTATTATTAGCTTCGTCCATCAAATCTATTTTATTATAAGGATGATATGAGACAGAATTACTTTCCAATATAAATAATAAAAATGAAAATAAAAATAATTTTTTCAATACTCATTCTCCTGTGTTTATACTCATTATAAAGTCTTTATCAAAAAAAAGAACTATTTATTTTTTATAATAGTATAAATATAGAAAAATAAAAGGAAAAAATATGAGAAAATCTTTATATTTGGCCGCATTGTTATTAACAGTATCTAATGTTAATGCTGATAGTTTAATTATAGACAAAGAAAAAACAAGTTTTACAAATAATTTTAAAATAGGTTCTTTAAATAACGTGGAGAATGTGGATTACGATTCTGCTTCTTATAATTCGATGGCTTTCGGTGGTGACATTGGTGTTTCTTATAAACTAAATAACAAAGTCTCATTTAAAACATCTTTATATTTTAACAAAAATTTAAATAGTATGATAGAAATATCTTCTAAAAATGAATTAGCTGCTCTAAAAGAACAAAGTGGAAACGATGATTATATTTATTTTGGCGAAGCTTTTGTTTCTTATCAACCAAATGTATTTACAAATATAATGGTAGGGTATCAATCTTTCGATTTATCTTTTTTTAACACAAATGATATAAGAATTAACAAAAACTCTTTTGAAGCCTTAGCTCTTGAATATATTGCTATTGATGATGTTTATCTTTATGGCGGTTATATCAATAGAATGGCCGGTAAAGATTTAAGAAAAAATGAATTAGTGAATAGCAAGTATGATTATATGTACGGTAATCCACTGGATGAAATAGGACAAGTTATATTTGGTGGCTTAAAATATATGTATTCACCTTTTACTAACATTTCATTAGAAGCTTATAGTATAAATGAAATAGCAAACGTATTTTATTCTGAATTAGAAACAGGCCACAGTTACAATAATGTAATAGATTCAAAAGTAAAAATACAATATTCACAGATAATGGAAGCTTCTGATTCTTTATATAATGGAAGTGTTGGTGGTATATCTGGAAATATAAAATACAAAGATTATGAAATTGGTGGTGGGTATAATAAAGCATATATAACAGATAACAATTATATAAATATCACGAAAGGTATTTCGCCATATTATACAACAACAGATAACATGAGTATCGAAGAATTAAATTATGATGCAAATGCTTTCCAAGTATATTTATCCAACAAAATGGGAAGACTTAATTTAAAAGGTTCTTATTCTTATTATAAAACTAGCAATAATTTACAAGAATATACTTCAATAGATTTGAAAGGAACATACAAATATGATGAAAATATCAAATTAGGTGTTACATTTACTAATTTAAAAAATGAAGTATTAGCGATTGATAATAAATATATTGTTTTTACAAGTGCTAGTTTAAAATTTTAAAAAAATAAAAAATAATTTATTCCTTTTATAGTATAATACTTCAATTATACTACACAAGGAATAAATTATGAAAAAAAACGCTTACAACGCCCTCTACTATAACGCAAAACACAACACCGTCACAAATGTTCAAATAGACAAAGAACACGAATACGATTATCTTTGTGAATTGCTCCAATGCGTAGAAATTGATATGCTACATCATGTAGAAGGTTTTTCTATAATTATTGATGGATTAGGATTTTTTAAACAAGAAACACTCATAAGTAAATTAAACGGTGTAGAACAATCTATACCGGGCAATATACTAATAGCAGGACCATTGAATGAAGAAGATACACTAGAATCTTTAGATAGTGATATAACCGCTGATTATGTCAAGACTCTTATTACGCCTTACGCAAAAATAATTCCTAATTCAGTAGAAGTTAAGTAATAATAAGATACATTTTAGATTAAATAGGAGATAATATGAGTATATTTAATAAAAAAACAAAAATAGATAAAATAGATTTTACTTTTTTCAACGATAAACTTCCCGGATTACAATATGTATTAAAAGGAAAAGAACATCTTTTTATTAGAAATGATATTGAATGGGAAATAGAAGAGGATGAAAAGATTTATTGTGCAAACAGCACATTAATCGCAAATAGTATATACCCTTTTTTAGAAAAATATCCTACATATGTAGTAAAAGCTTTTTTAGAAATGCTAAATACAAAAGAGCTATCAGAATTTAATCATAAAAAATTATTATTAGAAGGAAATCCGGATAAAGACTATATACAATGCACAGAGTTAGGCAGACTAGAATGCGATAATGATATATTTAAATATGATAGTTTATATGAATTTGATTATGACTGGTGGAATTACCAAAGGGAATATACATTTAAAGATTTGTTAGATAAATCAAAATATACAATTGGGGCAGATATTGATAATATAGAAGAAGAAACGCATAAAGTAATTATGCACATAGAACGCGATTTTAAAAACAAATATGATATTTATTTAACAGGTGATTGGTTTAGAATTATAAAAGACAATAAATTCTACTATGCCAATATATTATCAGTAAAGTGGTTTCTATTTTATCAAATCGAACATTATATTGAAGAATTATATGAAAATAATAATGATATAAAATATTATACAGATATTAGCAACCAAGCATTAGAAATAATAGAAACTGTTATTTCTAAAAATTACTCTTTGTTAGATGGTACTATATTTATATTAGACGAAAAAGCAAAACATGAAAATGATGAAAACAATATAGATTTTATTTTCTTCAATTCAAAAAGTACAAAAAAAGTATCTTTCAACTCTTTCTTAAAAGATATAGATAATAACACTACAGACTATAATGTATTAGAAAACATTCTGGATATTGTAAAAAATGAAATAAAAATTATTTTTAAGTAATAGTTAAGGTAGAATTTGTTATGATTTTACCAAGATTTAATATAGAATCTATAAAAAAATAACATAAGGATGTCAAATGAAAAAAATTATCTTAGGTTTAGTGGCACTTGCTTCACTATTATCATTAAATGCTAGTGCAGACGCATTACAAAGTTGTCATGGTTGCCATGGTAAAAATTTCGAAAAAAGTGCTATGGGTAAATCTAAAATAGTATCTATCATGTCAGAAAAAGATATCGTAGCCGCTTTAAAAGGTTATAAAGATGGTTCTTACGGCGGTAAAATGAAAGGGTTAATGAAAGGACAAGTCCAAAGATTAAGTATTTCACCAGAATCTGCTGCAACTCAAATTGTTTCTTTAAATAAAAATATTCAAGTAAAAACTCCGGTATTAGTAAAGAAAAACAAACCAACTTTAAAAGATAGAATGGGCAATTGTAAAAATAAAGTAACAGCAATTGAACAATGTATTTCAAAAGCTATGGAAACTGAAGACAAAATGCAAATGAAAAAATGCAAAATGCAAATTATAAAATTAGCGGAACATATTAAAATGCAAAAAAGAATGAAAAATTCTGGTAAATGTGGGAAAAGTAACTAATTATAGATTTTATATAACGGTTTAAGTTTTAGGGTTAATAACCTTATTCTTAGACATCGTTTTCTTTTTACCACGACTTCCATTTATTATTTTAGTAACATGTTTATCTACACTTTTTAAACAATAATCTTTTATTTTACCCTCTTCTTTCTTTTCAAACTCGTTTATTATAATATGCAAGTAGATTTCCACTTTATTATTCTGTTTTTCCAATAATATGTCGGTATAACTTTTCAAAGATACTTCATTATTGTTATATTTAGCTTTTAATTCGTTCAATCTTTTTTCATTTAAAAATTTTAATTCAATAATAAAATCGTCATCATTTAATTTTTGTGTAGTTAAAAATGTATATATGTTAGTCTTTTCTTTATCTGTTAATTCTATTTTTATTTTCTCTTCTAATATAAACGGATAAATAGTATTTTCTATCTCGCCCTCTATATTACGCATTTTTAATTGCTTAATAATACGCTGTATAATAGTATTTTTTGCATCTTCTTTTACACCAAATATCAGTTTAAAAACGCCGGCATTATCTTTTTTTGTTAATATATCCATTTATCTTCCTATTTTTTATATTATAATCTTTTTAATCAAAATAAGTAATTAAACTCGGTTCTAATATCTTGTTCTACATGACCATCTTGAAAAGTTATATAAGAATATCTCGTTTTTAACTGTAAATTTTTTAGAGAAGAAAAATTATTAATGGTGTAATCTATATGATAAACCTGATAATCTTGTAATAATACGCCTCTACTATTTACTTTTGTTTCATCATTGTCTACATATGTATAATCCAAAACTGCTATACCATACTTATCTAATTTTGATTTCATTTGAAACATATATGATTTTGTATTAGCATACCAATTAGTTATACCCATAGAACGTGTATAACCTTTTGTCGCAAAGTTTCTCCAAGGTGTTATTATATCAGCTTTATCTTCTACTTTTGAATATCCAAACATATATATAGAATCTTCTGTTTTGATAGTCATATTTCCTGCATACATACTGGCATTTACAGAATCTACATTTGTATAATTTCCCAATGTAGTATCTCCGCTTAACGAAGCACCACCTATTTTCCCAGCACCCAAATCTTGTTGAATAAAATATCTAGCTCCGAATACTAAGTTAAAACCACTAAAAGGAATGAAATACTTTATATCGTTTGTCGTACTTGTAAATAAGTCTTTAATATATGCATTAGAAATAGATATTTTTGTTTTAGGAATATATGAAATATTTACCTCATTTAACACTAAGTAAGTATCAAAGTTTAAACCATTAGTTTCTGTTAAACCACGGTGGGAACTCGAATCATCATTCTCTTTAAATCCATTATATTTAATTACGTCATGGTAATCCGTATGGTTACGAAGTTTTTGTTTATTAAATAAAGCACTATTATAGTTAAATTCTTCATTTGCATACAACATACTTAGACCAGAAAATGAATTTTTTACCATTTTTGTATCGTTTTCTGAAACCATTAAGTTATTGTAACCTTGGTTACCATATCTTAGATAAAAACTACGTGATGGTTGATAAGTTATATTTAATTCCGGTATAGAATACCAATCGGCTTTACCTGTTGCTAAAAACTGTTCTTTATTTATTAAATCTATACCATTGTAATAATTATTAATATTATCAGGAATAGCACTTATTATAGGATGTAAAACAATATCTGTTTCTGCACTAATATATATGTCTTTAAAAGAAGCAGTCCTATATTTAATAGCAGTTCCTATCCCATAAGTGTTATAATCATCACCACCTTTAATATATGTAAAATAATTACTTTTTATTTTTGTCGCATACACACCTTTTAAAAACCATTGGTTTATATTATTAGCGTATAGAGGGGTGTTTTTAAATTTAAAAGTTCCATTGTCTTTTAAATAAGATTTATATGTTATCATATCAGCAGTTAAATTATTGGCAACTAAAAGTAATAACGAGGCATATATAGATATTTTTTTCAAGAAAAAGCCTTTTTCTTATATTATAAATATTTTAAATGCTTTTTAAGCAGTTTATAAGTAAGATTATGTTAATATTTTTATATACAATATAAGGATTTATAAAATGACTTACAAATTACAAGAAAATTTAAAAACTTTTGAAGAAAATACATTTATTTTAAGTGCAGATACATATAAACGATTAAATCAAAAAACACAAGTTATTACAGATTCAAACTCTTATTCTATTAGAACAAGATTAACACACAGTTTAGAAGTTTCTTCTATCGGTAGTTATATCGCAGAAAATATCAATACAGAGTTAGGAATTGTTTTAACTAACCCAAATGTTGTCGCAAACGTAGGGCATATACATGATATAGGCCATTCACCATTAGGACATGTTGGTGCTTGTATATTAAATGAAGAGCTGACACGATATGGATTAAATTTCGAAGATAATGCTAACTCATTAACTATACTTGAAAAATATTATCCAAATATGTCGGATATAGTATTATTATCTAGTATTAAATACCCTTTTTACATTGGGGATAATCCAGAAAAAGTAGAAAAAGGATTATATAAAAATCAAGGTCACTACATAGATAGGTTAAATCTAGTCTGTAAAACACAAGCTAAATTCATTAAATCTAAAAAAGTCGCAGAAAGAACATTCGAAAGTTATATTATGGAATTTGCTGATGATATTTCATATTTAACAGGAGATTTAGAAGATTTTATTCTTCATTTTGATGGGAAAATTCATGAATTATATTTAAGACACCTTTTTGATAAATATGATGTAGAGCAAGAATTAAATGAAGAATTTGAAATACTTTGTGCAATTAACAAGAAAAATGCAAATTTTAGCATTTGGACTTTGCGTAAATATTTAATTAGAGATGTTAGTTTTGATATTACAAATAACAAGTTTGATTTTAAAAATAAAAAATACCATGCTTTAGAAAAAATATTAAGAATTTTGACGTTTGAACTATATATCGATAAACATAGTATTCGACCAGATGATAAATTAGCAGCTTCTTTTAGAGATTATATTAGATATTTATATGAGAATCTAGAAGACCATAAATTTATTAGAAAACAATTAAATTCTCGTAGATATAAAAAATTATATTTAGCAACAGATGATTTACATGAAAAAGCAAAAATATTAAGTCAAGCAATTTCTGAATTCACTGACAAACACTTATTAAAAAATCTTAAAAAGTTTTATAAAAAACGTAAAAGTTAAGCTGGTATTAAGTTCTTTTTAGCTAGTATATAATATAGATTAAATAAAGGACACAGTATGAAAAGACTTAAAGCAGAAAATGTGGAAATACAATCTCTTTCTCTATGTCTTTTAGAGGAAAAAATTAATAATGATTTTTATTTTTGGAAAATCTTTAATAATAATAATGGTAACGACTATAATTCCTTTTATGTTCTAGATAGAAATAAAAAAAATATTATTGTAACAAAAAAACACGCTAAATTTAATACACAATATAGAAAGACAATACAAAATATATCAGACCTTTTAGAATTTAAATTTGAAAAAGAACATTTAGCCCGTGAAGCTAGTAAATTATACGCAGATACTATTATCGATTGTACAGATAAAAATTTTATTTTAAAAAAAATGTTGATAAATAGATATGAGTTAAATAAAGACAATACATATTTAACATTATATAGTTCAGATAATGATATGTTTTTAAAAGTTATATTCCCTTATTTTTGGAAGTTTATGAGTAAAAAATTAGTTAAATATTTTATAGGAAAATTATATAAAAAACCTATAGATATATCTTTTTATTTTTTTAATGAATATTATGATAAAAAATTCGTTTCAAGTTTAACAGATTATAGTTATGAAATAAACGATAGCAAATATTTTCTTATCAGCTTAATTCAAGCTAAATACAATTACAATAAAATAAATTTAGCAAAACTACTTGATTTCTTTAGAAAAAGTAATACATCTGACACTAATAAAATTTTAGTTTTAGAAAACATATTAAATAACAAAAAAATATCAGAAATAGATAGCGGATTATTTCTTAATATCTTAATTGATAATAAAGTAAATATAATCAATAATCCACACTTTAAAAAAATAATTAACAGGAATGCTTCTTAATAGAATATAATCCTGTTAATTTATAATAGTACAAAAATAATTAACAGGAATTAAGATGAAGAAAATAGAAAATAATTTATTAGATTATTCAGTTGCCAACAAAGGAGTTTTTTTAGTAGGCGGAGCCCCTAGAAGTTTTTTGATGGGTGAAACACCTAGTGATTATGATTACGTTTTAATAGGTTTTACAGCAAACGAAATTGTCAACATGGGTGGTGTTAAAGTAGGGAAGGAAGCGGAAGTTTATCTTTTGAAACCTTTTTTTAAGCCTCATGAAAATATAATATTAACACAAGAAGAACATAGATTAGCTAGAACAGAAGAAAGTACAGGAGACGGATATAATGATTTTGATTTTAACACGGAAGGTGTTAGCTTATTAGAAGATTTGAGTTGTAGAGATTTAACTGTAAACGCAATGGCCTATAATGAAAATTGGGAATTAATAGACCCTTTTAATGGTGAAAAAGATTTAGAAAATAAGATATTAAGACATGTTTATCATGATGGAATGCCGAATAAGGAAGCTTTTTCAGAAGACCCAGTTAGAATATTAAGGGCTGCACGATTTGCCTCTAGATATTCAGATTTTACTATTGCACCAGAAACTATTGAACTAATGAAAGATATGGTGAAAAAAGGTATGATTTCTAGTCTATCTCCTGACAGAGTATGGAAAGAGCTAATGAAAGTTTTTAAAGAGGATAAACCTAGTATCTTTTTTAAAGTTTTAGATGATATCGGAGCATTAGATATTTTATTTCCCGAATTATCCAACTTAAAAGGGAAACACCAAAATCCAAAATATCATTTTGAAGGTGATTCATTTATACACACTTTAATGGTCCTAGATAAAGCAGCAGAAGTTTCTACCGCAAACAATTTAAATGATGAAGATAGAAGTTTAGTTCTTTTCGGCTCTCTATATCATGATTTAGGTAAAGGACTTACACCAACAAAGTTACATTCATTAGGAAAACATCACGGTCATGATTCTATGACAAAAACATTTGAATTAGAAAATGATGTAAAAGAAGTTTTAAAGGTTAATGATAAAATAGAAGAAGTGACTTTACCTGCATTATTAAAATTTATAGAAAAAAGATTGGGCGCTAATAGTAAAAAATATATTAAATTTGCGGGTCAATCTATTTTGTCACACCAAATATTCCATAATTTTGATACATTAAACGCAAAAACAAAAGTTTCTTTTTTTACTAAACCGGATAAATTATCACTTACACATAAAACCGATAGAAGGATAGTGGAATTATTAACACTTGTTGCTAATTCCGATAATGCTGGTAGAATATTTTTAACAGTAGATGAAACGAAATCTTCGGATTTGGTAATAGATGGAATTCATTATTCCGAGAATACAAGTGATATATCAGAGTATCACCAAAAAGACGATATTTTAGAAGTATTTGATATAGTAACTAACATAGGTATAAAAGATACTAATATCGACTTAGATGATATTAAAAATATTAAACCAGAAACTATACAAGTTAAAATTTATGGTGCTAGATTAGATGCTGTTAAAAAAATCGATGCAGATAAAAAAGAAAATATTTTGATTGAAAAAAAAGAACAAGAAAATAAGATTAAATAATTCTTATTTTCCTAAATATATAAAATTTTCTTTATTTATTTCGCTTATAGTAGACTTTATATACATTTTAGTATTTAAAGGCTCTATTTCATTTAATTCTAAATATCTGTCTTCGACTGTTTTGTTTATATCTATTTCTTCGTTTATTTCTTTTAATGCTAAATGTGCATATTTTAATAATAAACTTTCTTTATTTATCATTATCTCTTGAATATCTTTATCACTATTTATTTTTATATTTACTTCTGATAAAAAAGGCTTAACATATTTTCCAATAATATTTTTTGCTTCTATCGCGCCTATATTATATATTTTAGATACACCTATTGCTTCTATCATTAAAGCAGCTATTGTTGTCTTTAAATTTATTTTTATTTCAGTTTCTTCTTCGAATATATAATTAAAATAAGTTAATTTTGGGTCTTCATATAAACCAAATCCATTTTTTAAAACATATACTTTTTTTGCCAATCCATTCTTTGTTTCAACTTTGATATATTTAGTTCTGTTGTAAATATGAGTTAATTTGTTATTATACAATAAATGTATATCATTATATGAAGAAGTTTTTATCATTTCTTTATCTATATTTATTTTAACTAGTTGCGCAGAAGCTTGAAGAGTTAATAATAATGAAAATGTTAATAAGCTTATTTTTTTATACATATCGAATACCTTTTTATTTTATTATAAAAAAAAATTAGAAGAAAAGAGTTTTTTGTTTTTTTTGTTATAATATAACTAAATAATAAATAGGAAAAATTTTGAATAAAATTATATACATAGTTATATCTATTTTACCAATTATAATCTTACAAGGTTGTAAAGGAGAAAATAATCATCAAAAAACTGCAAAAGTAACTTTTCAAGAATCAAAAATAATTTTAGAAAGAGATTACAAAAATATAAAAATAGAAGAGGCTGTTGATTCAACCATAATTATCAAATACAAAGACCGAGCAGAAACAATAAGTAAAAGTTCCTCTAGTAAAGGCTCTTCTAGTAATCAATATACACAAAATTCAACACAACAACAAGATTATTTAATAGATTATAAAAAAGAAAATAATCCTATTATATTACTGCGAGATAAAACTAAAAATATGAGCGGTATAATAGAAATAGAAAAAGGTTTAAATACTTTATTTTATATTTATACTTTTATGTTATTAGAAGAAGATTACTATGATATTCAATTAAAATTAGATAATATAAATAGCTTAATTTATCATTATAATATAACTAAAGAAAAAACAAAAGAAATAAACAACCTAGAAGATAAATGTCTATTTCTAAAAGATAACCACAACTGCAGAAAGTTTTTAGAGACCAAAGCAATTAAAATAACAGATAAATTGAAGAAACACGACTTTTTAAGAGAGGAAATTTAATATGCTACATTGGGTTGTTCCAGATATGGAAAAAAGAACTTCTATTATTAGAAATATTTTTCTTATTGGGTTGATATTATTCGCAGCAAGTTATACCTATAATAATTTTTTAAAATATAAACCTAAGAAAGCTGATTTGAATGTTATATTTCAAAAAATGTCAAACCCAGAAATAAATTTAATTATTTTAGACATTAGAAAAAAAGAAGAATTTGATAAGTTATCACTTAAAGAAGCTATTAGTATTACATTTGAAGAAATTGTAGAAGCTGTTAATTCTTTAAAAAAAGATGACACTATCAATTACAAAAGTGTATTTTTTATATTTGGGCATAATAACGATAATATGGAAGAAGTGCTGTTACTATTAAGAGAACAAAATATTAAAAATATTCTATTCTTAAATAGCGGGTTTGAAGGGTTTGAAAAAGAAACTATAAAATCATGGGTAGATTAAAACTTTCTATTTAATTCTACTGTTTACCTCTTTATCGATATCTTGAAGAAAATCAGAAGCGCCTTCATCTAAACTCCATTTTTTAGTTGAACGGTTATATTTAATAATATTTCTATCCTTTAGTAATTTAAAAGGCTTATTCGCAAATCCACGAATGGTTACTTTAGAAACATCTACGCCGGTTTGTTCTAAAATTTGTTTTTTTGTCAGTTCATCTGTCTCTGCTAATACCTTAACGTATTGTACATATTTCTTAATACTTCCGTCTTTATTAACTGGTTTACTTAAATCATATTGTGATGCTGTTTGCATTCTATAGTCCTTGTTTTGTTTTATAAAAATATTATAGCAGTGTTCAGCTTAAAGAAGCTTTAAAATATGGTATAATTTATATAATTTATACAAATTAAGGAAAAACATGGAAAAATTCATTAAGTTTTTTTTAGAAAAAACAAAACTCACACTTTTTTTACTAATAAGTGTTTATATTATAGGCGTTATAAATTACAAATCTATGCCAAAAGAGATATTTCCAGTATTTGCACTAGATAAAATATCTGTTATAGGTGGTTATCCACAAACAAACGCCAATACTCTAAATAATATTTTCGTCGAAGATTTTGAAAAAGAGGCTAAAAACTTAGAAGGAATTAAAACACTAGACACAACTATCAAAAATAATTCTTTTAGTGTATTTATTACATTAGAAAGAAATGTTGATAAAAATAAATTAAAGAATGATATCGACACACTTATTAATAGGCTTAAAGATAATTTACCAAGTGACATGTCATTACCTGTTTCGTCTATTTTAGATAAGACTATACCTTTAATCTATTTATATCCTAGTTTTAAAAAGAATATATCCGAAACAGAAGTTTTTATAGAAGCGGATAAATTAAAAACGTCGCTTCTAAAGGAAATACCAGATTTGTCTTCGGTTCAAATATTTGGATATAAAGAACCCGTTATTAAAATTACTCTAAATATTAATAATATCAAAGCCTATGGACTAGAAGTTCCTAGCGTATTTAACAAAATAAAAGAAGAGTTTAGTATTTATTCTTTTGGAAAATTGGAACAACAAGGTAATCATTTTTATATTAGTCCAAATAAATTTAATAATAATATAAACGAAATTCTTAATAGTAATATATTAGTTAATGGTAAAAATATTAAAATATCTAATATCGCCGATATTGAAAAAAATATATATAATAATCATACCGCTTCTTTTTCTGATAATGTCCCTTCATTTGTTATGAAAATTACAAAAAAACATCAAGCAGATAGTTTACAAGTTGTTGATAAAATTAATAATTACATAGAAATACATAAAAATGATAATATGTCAATACATAAAATAGGCGATTCCTCGTTAATGGTTGTTGCTCGATTTAACACTGTATCTTCCAATATAATAACAGGTTTTTTAATGGTTATTATAATTTTGGTATTATTCGTTCATAAACGTGTTTCTTTTATAGTGTCGTTAGGTATCCCAACCGCCATCTTTATAGGTTTTTCTTTTTTAAATATATTTGGTTATAGTATTAACCTAATGACGTTATTAGGAATATTGATATCCCTTGGAATGTTAGTAGATGAAGCAATTATCATATCAGAAAATATTTATCAAAATATTGAAAAAGGTTATGAAAAAAATAAAGCGATACTAATAGGAGTAAAAGAAGTATTCCCAGCAGTATTAGCTGGTATGGCCACCACACTATTAGCCTTTCTACCTATCCTTACAATCACAGGCGAAGTCGGGGAGTTTATTAAATTAATACCTATAACTATAAGTATTTTATTAGTATCCTCTATAATAGAGGGTTTAGTTTTTCTACCATTTCATGCAAAAAAATTTTTAAATATAGACACTAACAAAACTAAAAAATCCAAATTCATCCCTTTTCAAGAATTATATCGAAAAGTTTTAAAACTTATACTTGATAATAGAATCAAGTTTTTATTAAGCTTTATTATCTCCAATATTATGATTTTAGTTATATCAGTTTCTTTTTTGCAATTTAATTTAATACCAAAATATGATAATATTGATATTTTTATAAATGGCTCCTTTCCTATTAATAATAATAAAGAAAAAAACAAAGAAATTGTAAATAAATTAACTATGGAAATTTCTAAAAATGAAAAATACAATATAAAATCAATAGTCGGTAGCACAGGTTACAAAATAGACGGAAGACGTATGAAAATCAACGGACATAATAATTTCTTTATATATTTAAATTTAAAAGATAGAGCACCACAAAATATTATAGAGAAATACATAAATCCTTTATTCCAAATATATGGGAAGAGTGAAAAAGTAAGGATTATTTCTACCGATGATATAGTTACAAATATCGAGAAAGAAGTTATTAGTAAATACAAATACAACTTTAAAGAAGTTAATATTTTTACACCATCCGCAGGTATATCCGCCGCTGATATAGAATTTTCTATATCTGGTGATTTAAAAGATGTAGAAAAATCTATTAACGTAATAATAGAAGAAATGAAAAAAAATCACAATATAAACCATGTATCCAGTGATATAGAAATAGGAGAAAAAGAACTAATACTAAGTATCAATGAGTATGGTAAAAAAATAGGTATAACTTATAATATTTTAAAGAATAATTTATTACCTATATATTTTGAAAAAGATTTTGCAAAAACATTCGATAAAGGTATAAGTGAAATAGTATTTACATCTGATATTAAAAATAAATATGATTATTTCTCAACAATAGAACTCAAAGTAAATAATAAGTTTTATTTATTAAAAAATGTTGTTGATATGAAATTCGAAAAAAGATTCGACAAGTTATATAAGTATAACAATAACCAAATCTTTACAATATCTGCATTCTTAAAAAAAGATAGTGAAATTACCGGCAATAGTTTCTTTACCAATAACAAAGTAAAATTCGAAGAAATTGAAAAGAAATATAAAGTCCAAATATTCAAAAGAGGAAGCGCTGAAAAAACGAAAGATATGGTATCAGATATTAAACTATCATTCATTATCTCATTGATAGGTATGTTGTTAGTTTTACTTTTAACTTTTAATTCTTTTTCTATATCATTCCTTTTATTATCAACTATTCCTTTTACCGTTGTTGGTATAGCCTTGGGGCATACACTGCTAGGATTAAATTTATCAGTTGGTTCAGTTATTGGAATTTTAGGAGCCTTCGGAGTTGTATTAAATGATAGTATCGTGATGATGGAATTTATAAAAAATGCAAATGATAAAAAAGAGCTTCTTGATAATGCAGTAAGTAGATTAAGACCAATCGTTTTAACTACTATTACAACATTCGTTGGTCTTTCTACACTAATGTTCTTCGCAACAGGACAAAGTAAGATTTTAGAGCCAACAGCAGTTTCATTAGGTTTCGGTTTAATATGGGGAACATTCGTTTCGTTATTTTATTTACCGGTAATTTACACATATATTAAAAAAATTAAGGATTAAAAAATGTTAAAAAAAATATTATTAACTGGATTAGTATTATCCAACTTAAACGCACAGACTTACACTTCTACGTTAGAAAGTGACAAATTCGTATCTATGAAATCAGAAGTTTCTGGGAAAGTGAAGAATGTTTACAATTTAGAAGACACATTGTTTTTAAATGAAGAAAAAATAGTTATTAGAATAGATGACTCGTTAGAAAATGATAAGCTAGATATATTATCAACAAATATAGAATATTTACTACAAATTGATAAAGAAAATGATAAATTATTAAAATTAGAAAAGAAAATATTAAATAACACTCGCAAGGATAATAATTTTAAACTTCAGTCTGATAGTTATTCCAATAACCAAAAATTATTATTAGAAAATGCGAACTTTAAGTCGGAAAAATCATATATATTGGAAAATGAGAGAAGAATTAACAGCAAAATTAGTTTAAATAATTTAAGAAAAGATATTAAAACGTTACAGAATATTATACAGAAAAAAAATATTAAATTAAAAAAATCTTACATATATAAAATACATGTTGTTCCGGGTGAAGTGATACAAAAAGGACAAAAATTATTCGATTATTATGATTTAACAAATTTACAATTAACTTATTTTGTAACAGAGGAAGATTTCAAAAAAATACAATTAAACGGTATAAAAGCAATAAACGTTTCAAAAAACAATGACAATATTAAAATAAAGGATTATAAATTATTTAAAATCAAAGATAATACTCATTTAGGGTCTTATAAATTAGAAATTGTAGTTTATGATAAGTTAGTAGATAAAATAGGGTTTTTATTCGATTTAGAAGTTAAATAGCACAAATTATTTGTACTATTTAAATGTTATTAGTTTGTTCTTAGAATTTTGCGTCTAAAGTTACGTAGATATTTTCTTGAACAGCGTCATTTTTAACAGCTGGTTCAGCAAAATGCCATCCAGAACCTGTGAAATTTTCTTGTGCTCTATAATATCCTAACTTAGCTGTAAATGCTTGTGAAAAAGAATACGTTGCATATAATTCAATAGCATCACCTCTAAGTGCTAACTTATTAAAAACATCTTCTGAACCTTGTGTTGCAGACCACCAGTATTTAGAACCGTGATTATATTCAGCACCCATAGATATTTTTTCCATATCGTATCTAGCACCTACAAATATAGCGTAACCATCTTCAGACAATAAGCCACCAGTTGCATAACCACCAGTTGTAAAAGAACTATAATCCATTACTTCGTCAGTTGCATCACTAGGATGTGAATAAGCAATATGTCCAAATACAGTTAAACCAGATTTAGCGACATCTCTTATTTCTAAACCAGTTCCTAGATTAATTATATCACCCATAGGAGCACCATATTTAATATTATAATCATTAGCAGTTGCAGAACCTAAATATGGAGTAGCTTTTATATTTTCCATATTTGAAACGCCTACATAGAAGGTATTGTTTAAAGTAAACGCCTTTCCGCCAACAGCTCTTATCCAGAAATCTTTAATACCTGTTATCTTTGACATATCAGCAGATACCATACCACCATACATATTTGTGTCAAACATTAAACTAGGAAAAACTGATTTTCTAGAAGTTCCTTCTGCAATATTAGAACTTAATCCTCCAGTTGTTGGCAATATACCCATACTATAAATAACCGGTATTGTAGCGTTGTAACTAGTCATTTTATAATCAATATATGCTTTATCTATATCAAAAGCTGTATTAGCTTGAGAACCAGACGCTGTTATATTTTCAGATAGAATACAAATTCTTTCATTATTTTGAGTATCGTGTTGTATAACCATACGACCAGTAAATTTAATATCATCTGTAATATCGGTAGACATATTTAATCTTAATCTAATAGAATAATGAGGGTCCCATTTTTTATCAAATGTAGAAGTATCTCTTGAGGAAGGTGTTCCTGTTGTATCTATTACACCTTTTTTATAAGTAAAATTATCATTTCTTAATCTTAAATCGCCAGACCATTTAATTTTATCAGATAAAGTTTTAGCAAAAAAGACTAGCCATAAACCTTCGCCCTTCAGGGCGGAGTCCAGTGGCGACCAATTTTAAGTCAGTATTTTTTTACGATTTAATAATATTTAAGAGAATATTAAGAATTTCTTAGATAATATATTTTCATGGCTAAAAAAGTTAAATTAAGTGAATATGAAGTAAGAATTGCTCGTAAATCACAAATAAAATTATCTCCAGAACAAAAAGAATTAAATGATAATATATTTTTTATTGTTAATCAACTATATAACTTTTTAATCGAAAAACTTGTGAATGATAAAGAATTTCAAGATGAACTGATTTCTTTAAATTATGCTGAATTTAAAGAAGTTACTCGTAAAGATAAAAATAAAATAGAATACAAAGAGCAAGTCTTTATAGTGAAAAATCAAGGTGCTATAAGAAATTATATTACTCCAATATTTAATAAATATATGGAAGATAGAAAATTATCGACAAAATGTTTAAGTAAGCAATTACAGCTTAAATTAGAAGATTTTCTTGAAGCATTCAATAAAACCAACCTAAGTCCTATAAAATCACATAATTTTAAGCTTACTTCGCTTCAAAACAAAGGTTCTTTCACAACAGATTCAGCTATTTCTCTTTATTCTAAGTTAATTACTTTTTCCTCTAAACAAAATAGATTTCTATTAGATAAAACTAAATTAATTCATTCAAAAAGAATGAAGAAGAAAATTTATTTCGTAAAAATAGGAACCCAACATTATGAATTAATGAATGATAACTTAGATTTTAATGATTTTAAGCATAAAAAAGTTACATTGTCCAGAGATAATGGTAAATATTTTATTAGTTTATCAGGAATAAAAATATTAGAAGATAAGAAATTAGACAAATTAGATAAAAAAGATAATAAGAAATGTCTAAAAAATTGTATAGGAGTCGATGTTAATTTTCAAAATATTTCGTTCTCGAATGGTAAAGTAGTATATTTCGATAATATGCAGAATAAATTGAATTTATTTACTGAAAAATTTGATGAATTACAGAAAGAAAAATCTAAAAAGGAAGAAATAAATAAAGAAGTTCTAAAGACAATCTGCAAAACAGATAAGATAGATATGTATATTCAAAAATACAAAAATTCAAAACGTCAATATAAAATGACAAAAGAAGCCAAAAAAATATATAAATCTATCTTATCTTCGGATAAAGATTATCAAAAACTACTCAAGCGTATAAATAAATTATACAAAAAACGCACAAATGTGCAAAATGATTTCTATCAGAAATTAGCAAATAAACTATCAATTAAAGTCGATTTGCTTTTATTAGAAGATTTAAATATCAATAATATGGTTAATAGTGATGTAAATAATCTTAATTTATATAATGCCAGCCTTGGCAAACTATTAACAATATTATCTAATAAAATGCTTACAATAGGAAAAATCGCACATAAAGTTGAAAGTTTTTATACTTCACAAGATTGTAGCACTAAAGGCTGTAATTATCGTAATAGTAATCTTAAAAAAGAAGATAGGATTTGGACTTGTCCGAAATGTTTTACTTTACATAAAAGAGATTATAATGCAGCGAAAAATGTGGAATACAAAGGTATAAAAAACTTTCAAGCTCTGGTGTCGGAGCCTAAACTTACAGTTAAGAAAACGGCGTAAGCTAATTTTTAACTGAAGCACTGTCCTTTAGGGCGGTGAGATTCACTTTCAATAGTATCTACTATTTCTTGTAATTCATCTAAATCATCAGTAGTCGCATAATCAGTAGTCGCATATACGCTTGTGCTTGCAAGTAACGTTGCTGTTACCATACTTAATATAAATTTTTTATTCATTGTCATTTCTCCTTAAATACCAGGTACTGTAGGATTATCTGAATCCGCAGCATTTTTAATTAAATAGTTTAATAAATCAGATTTTTCTTTTTCAGAATACTCATTTAAACCTAATTTTTTTAGTTTTTTTTCTTTTTTAAAAACTCTTTTCCATTGTTTTTTTGCTTTTGCATATGGTTTCATATCATGCAATTCTACTATTTCCTCTGGTGTTAGCGCATTTAATGCAGTAACAGACATCGAAGATACCAGTAAAGCTGTTGATATGAATAAATTCTTTATTTTCATCTTTTGTCCTTGTAGTATTTTATACATCTCCATTATAAAAAAAAAGTAATCATTTTTATGCTAAAAATATTTTTTGATAAAGTTTTTCTTATAATAGAATTAACTAATTTAAAAATCAGAAGGACGAAGTATGAAAAATCTTTTTAGTAAAAAATGGAATATTAAACAAAAAATGTATTCTTTAATAATATTAATTGTTTTAGTTTTTGTTGCCCAAATAACATTAGGTTATATAGAAAACAATAGAATAAATAAGGCCGTAATAAGCCTTAAGGAAAATTCTTTATCTTTGCAAAATTACATTAAAGATATTCAACGTAATATATATGGTATAAAAGACATTACATTTGAAGCAATATCAGATGCTACTTTAACAGAAAATAAAGTAGAACTATATAGTAATAAAATAGATAAGATAAAAAATGAGATTCTGAATAAAAAGAGAAATGAAAAATTTCTTGCTATGATTACAGAAAAAGAAACAAAAGCCTCTTTAATAAAATTACTTAAAAGCGTAATAATTTTAAATGCTAATGCTAATGATTTAATAGAAGTATTCGCTGACAAAGAAGAAACTATAGAAGATAAAGCCAGTGATTTCGGTGAATTCCAAAAACTATCTTTAAAAGGAACACATAATATCAATATAATTAGTGATTCTATCAATAAAGGCTTAAACAAAAGTATCCATATTTTAGAAAAATCAGTTAATTTAACATTAAAAAATATGATTATTATATTTTCTTTTTCTATTTTTATAGTTGTATTTTTAAGCTTATTTATATTACGTTCGATACAGAACCCTATAAAAGGCTTACTAGGTGAGGTCGTTGGTTTAGAAAATGTATTTGAAGGACTATTGACTTCTGCTATGAGACAAGCTACTTCATTAGAAGAAACAGCTGCTTCGATAGAAGAAATAACTGGTAATATCAGAGGAAATAATGAAAAAGCTATTTCTATGGCTAATTTAGCTAATGAATCGAAAGATACAGCAACACATGGCGAATATTTATTAAAAGAAAATGCTATGGCTATGGAAGCAATAGATGAAAGTACTAAAAAAATAGTTGAAGCTATTTCACAAATTGAACAAATTGCTTTTCAAACTAATATCCTTTCTCTTAATGCCGCTGTTGAAGCAGCTACCGCTGGAGAACATGGTAAAGGTTTCGCTGTTGTTGCAGCTGAAGTTAGAAACCTAGCTTCTATGTCTGCAGAAGTTGCAAAAGAAATTAAAGCTTTATCTGTAGAAGCAACAAACAAGACTAGTGTAGGAAAGGAAGTTTCTAACGATATTAGTAAGTCTTTTTCTGAACTTATTACTAAAATTACAGAAACAACTGATATAGTAGATGACGTATCAGAAGCAAACAAAGAACAACTTATCGGTATGGAACAAATCAATACAGCTTCTAATAGTTTAGATAAACTTACACAAGAAAATAATATATTAGTTCAAGATGCTAAAGAGATAGCCAACACATTAACACATAATGCTAAAAGCATTATAGGTTTTGATTCTTAAATAAAAACTATTCGTTGTTTTCTTCATTTACTGGTTGAACTTCTAGAAAATCAGTAGCTGTTGGAAACATACTAATCTCACGCATATTTAAACCACCATCTTTAACTTCAACCGTTGCAACCATTTTAATATACTTATTTAATATTTTAGAGAATACATTGATAGTTATATCAGTCTCGTAATCAGATTTTTCATAAACTTTTATTATCTTTATATTACCAAAATATTTATCGTAATATTTATAACTATCATAACTGATACAAGCATCATTAATTCTTTTATTAAATAATCTAGTTTTCTGTTTTGCAGTTAAATTTTCTGTTTGTTGGATTTGTTCTTTTAATTCGTCCATTACTAGTATTATTTTTCTTTTACCCATATTATATACACATATTTCTTTATTAAAAAAACCTATTTTTTTAAATAAATTTATGTTACTAGTATATTTTTCTAATTCATACATGTTACCAGATATTATTAGCTCAAAATATTTATTTAAAAACACTTCATATTGTGCATTCTTATTTTCAGCTTTAGGTATAAATAAAACACCCACTATTATTAATACAGAAACGATTATTATCTTCATTTTTTTACTTATATTTATATTGTTCATTTTTTTCCTTTTGATAATTATACCATGTTATATTTTTTTTTCTTTTTATCTTTATAATTAAGGTAAAAAGGATTTATTTTTATGAAAAATAAAATTTTATTATCAGTATTTATTTTTACTAATTATTTACAAGCAGAAACCGCAAAAGAGGTAGTTTTAGATTTTAATGCCCCATCATTATGGAAATATACTATTGCCACAAAATATAAACCAGGCAATAAATTTGTATCAATTAACGAAACTATTAGATTATACAAGCAAATTATTTCAAAAAATGATGATAAAGAACTAGTTAGAGCTTCTTATTATGGCTTAGCAGATATATATTTTCAAATATTTTATAGCAGACAAAACGATAGTAAATATCAAAAATATCAAAAATTAGCGAACGATTCATTGAAAATGGCTATGTATTTAGCACCCAATAAAATATTTTTTAATTTATTTATGATAAATGGACAAAAAACTATCCAAGATATGCCCCCTAAATTTATATTAACAGATTATTTATATTTAGCACCTATAAAAATGTTATTTTATTTATATTTAAGTGGTCAAGCAAAACATTATGATTTTAAAGAATTGGATTTAAAGAAAGCAGATAATTATTTAGATGATTTATTAAGGATACGATATATACCTTCTTACAAATATAAATTAAAAAGTATTCTTATATTTTTACAATCCGATTTTAAAGTTCAAAATAAAAAATCTATAGAATATATTATGGATTCGTTAGATATTTATAATGATGGTATGCAAGTTTTACAAACAACAAATGATTTAAATAGAGTAAATTATTATCTAGACATCAAAGATATAATGACAAATATAAATAATATACTTGTATCAAAATTTAAAAACGCCATTGATAAAACAGATTATCAAATGTATATAAATGCCTTAGAACAGTGGAATAAAAAATATGAAAAACGTGAGACCACTATTTATAATTTTGACAAAAAAGTAATTGCCGACTTTAAAAAAAGAAATAAAGTTCAAAAAAAATTAAGCAAAATAGAGTTTGAAAAAAAAGAAATAGAGAGAAATAAGAAATTTGAAATAAAACGAAAAAGAATTTTAAAAGAAACAGGCGTTGATATATTGAAAAACAATCCTTATGATTACATAATAAATTCACTTTTTAACACAAAATAAGAAAAGAAACAATAGTATTCCTTTATAATACAATTAAAGGAATACTATGAATAATTTTTTAACAAAACTTTCTTCTATTGTTATAGTAGCTATAATATTTAATGGTTGTAACTTACAAGATTTTAGCGATGGCACAGAATACGACAATTATAACGATAATACAAATACTACGTTAACTAATATCAATGTAGTAAGCGGAACTCCAATTTTGGGTGCTTTTGTGGTAGACGTTAATGACAAAATAGCTTTGGAATTATCCAATGGAACATATCAATTTAGCGGTCACATTAGATACCCTATCAGAGCCTTCGGTGGTTTTAATGATGTTAATCTAGACGGAGTTATAGATATTAATGATATATCAAATAACATCGTTTTAAGAACGAATTCTGGAACAAATCTTACACTTCTTACAACTTATATGTCCGCACCACCTAATACTGATAATTCAGACCCTACAGTTACAAATATGACAGAAGCTGACGCAAAAACCCTAACAGGCGTTGCTAGTACAGCAGATTTATATACACTACCATACTCCAATTTAAATATTGCAGCTTTTACACGGGCTATATTTAAAGTCGCACAGAAGAATATGGTTGCATTAGGAAACACCGAACTAAATTCAATTATTAATGCGGATTTTCAGACTGAAATGAACACTATTTTAACAGACTATCAAACACAATTTTCATCCGGAATCTCCATTTATAATGTAAATAAAACAAATTGGAATAATATGTTTACCAGTACAGAATTAGAAATACCTAATATGTATATATTTTACCCGTCTGGACCAGTTGATTTGACTAATACTACGTTAGTAGGACAAACACCATTCTTTTTAAGGTATACCAATGTTAATGGTATTATTGCCGTGGACCAACCAGTTGTGAATGATTCTTTTGCTTCCATAGGACTATATTTAGAAGCTTATGGTCGTATAAA